>OIYG01001031.1_pt1 | contig 22953 bp, 26 predicted proteins | sample 1587861 | NCBI WGS metagenome assembly OIYG01 (sample SAMN03283272) | human gut metagenome | biome: human-associated habitat; material: feces | host: Homo sapiens | place: Peru | collected 2012 | reverse complement strand
AAGCCTTATAGGCGCAAATGAAAAACCACCAGCTAAGCTGGTGGAATTTTATTATTAAATATGTGAAAATTATCACAAAAAATGTTGAAAATAATTGTTTTTTTGTATACTATATAATAAAATTATATTCGTATTAAGGAGATATTAAAATGGACTTTTTGATTAGAATAGCTAAAAACCTTGCTGGCATGAACCTTGGCGTATTGTTTTGTATTGGTATTTTTATAGTTTTTTTAGTTTTGTTAATTTTAAAAGGCTCAATACTTCAGACAGGAATTAGGATATTTGCAAAGAAGAAATATTCATTTTATTTTATGATATTGCCTACATTTCTTTCAATATTAACAAATATGATATTGTTATTTATATCATATATAGTATTAACAAAAAATAATATAGACATTTTGGAATTGGCACTTCAATATTTGTTTAATTCCGTTTCTGACTTTAAACAAATACTATACATAATAATAGCAGCAATTGCATCTGAAGTATTGTTTTTAATTATTCAAGCTTTTATATTAAAATTAGTTAATTTTGATTTATATAAAAGTATCAAAAATATATTTGTTAAAGGAAGCAAATCTGACGATATTGATGCCACTGATGACATTATTAGTATTTCAGAAGATGATATGTTTTCAGATGATGCGGAAAATATAAGTGAAGATACGCCATCTAAATTGTCTTTTATAAATGGATTACTTGCAGGTATCTTCTGCTTTTCAATAATGTTTTTCTTAACCGTTATACTGTTGTATGTTGGTTCACTAATAGGTTCAAAGTTTATAGCAAAATAACAATGTAGAAATGAGTACTATTTATCAGTACTCATTTTTTAATTTCCTCTTTAGTTTTTTCTTGGCAAAATAACATTTGTTTGGTATAATATATGTGTTTTAAGGGGAACTAATATGTTATTTAATTTACAATCAAAATATAAACCAACTGGTGACCAACCAGAAGCAATCAAAAAACTAGTACAAGGAATTAAAAACAAAGATGAAGCTCAAACACTACTTGGTGTAACAGGTTCTGGTAAGACTTTTACAATAGCAAATGTAATTCAAGAAGTCGGTCGCCCTACAATTATTATGGCACATAATAAAACATTAGCAGGTCAATTATACAGTGAATTTAAAGAGTTGTTTCCAGATAACGCCGTAGAGTACTTTATATCTTATTACGACTATTACCAACCAGAAGCATATATTGCTTCAACAGACACATATATAGAAAAAGACAGCAGTATAAATGACGAAATAGATAGAATGCGTCACAGTGCCACTGCAGCTATATTTGAGAGAAAAGATGTAATTATTGTAGCCTCTGTTTCTGCAATATATTCTTTAGGCTCTCCTGAAGAATACAGTACTCATACTCTATCAATTAGACCAGGAATGCAAAAAAGTCGTGAAGAAGTAATAGAAAAACTTATTGAAATGCAGTATACACGAAATGATGTAGACTTTGAACGTGGAACTTTTAGAGTAAAAGGTGATGTTATAGATGTATACGAAGTAGGTTCTTCAGAACATGCTTTGCGTATTGAGTTCTTTGGAAATGAAATTGAACGTCTTTTATTTATTGAGCCAATAAGCGGTAAAACCATAGCGCGTATAGACCATGAACTTATATATCCAAAATCTCATTACGTAATATCCAAAGATAAAGTTCAAAATGCTATATCTAAAATTAAAGCAGAGCTTGAAGAAAGGCTAAAAGAATTGCGTTCAGAGCAAAAAATAGTTGAAGCATACAGACTAGAACAACGTGTTAATTTTGATATTGAAATGCTTGAAGAAACTGGCTTTTGCCAAGGAATAGAAAACTATTCCGTATATATGTCAGATAGAGAACGTGGCTCTACTCCCTATTCTTTATTCGATTTCCTAGGAGATGATTTCTTAACAGTAATAGACGAATCTCACGTAACAATACCTCAAATTGGTGGTATGTACAATGGAGATAAGGCAAGAAAAGATTCTCTTATTGAACACGGCTTTAGGCTACCTTCTGCTAGAGATAACCGCCCTTTGATGTTTAAGGAATGGGAAGAAAAAACAAAACAAAAAATATTTGTAAGTGCTACTCCTGGCAACTATGAATTGGAACACTCAAGTCAAATAGTTGAACAAATAATACGTCCTACTGGTCTTCTTGATCCAAAAATTGAAGTAAGGGAAACAACTGGTCAAATAGACGATTTAATATCTGAAATAAAAAAACGTACTAGTATTGGTGAAAGAGTGTTAGTTACAACTCTTACAAAAAAGATGTCTGAAGAATTAACATCTTATTTGGAGGGGCAAGATATTAAAGTACGTTATATGCATTCAGATATAGAAGCACTTGATAGACTAGAAATTATTAGAGACTTAAGACTTGGAAAATTTGACGTTTTAGTTGGAATAAATCTTTTAAGAGAAGGGCTAGATATACCAGAAGTATCTTTAGTTGCAATACTAGATGCAGATAAAGAAGGCTTTTTAAGAAGTGAACGTTCACTTATACAAACAATAGGACGTGCTGCAAGAAATGCACAAGGTACAGTAATAATGTATGCTGATGAACTAACGGAATCTATGGAAAAAGCTATACGTGAAACTAACAGGAGACGTAAAATTCAAATGGAATATAACAAAGAACATGGTATTACACCTCAAAGTATCAAAAAGGATATTAGAGATAGCGTTAAAGCTGTATTTACAGATAGTGATACTCCTGAATTAACAAAAGGAGAATCTACAGAAGAGACAATAGAACGTCTTACTAAAGAAATGTTTGACTATGCTCACAAATATGAATTTGAAAAAGCAGCTGTCATTCGTGATTTAATAAATGATTTAAAAAACAGTGAACCAAATTAGGTCCACTGTTTTAAGATTTTATTTATTCTTTGAAAACTATTATAGCTTTATTTTCGTTATTTTTTAATTTGTAAATAGTCTCTCTTCTATAATTCGAAACTATCCTGCAGGTTTTAATTTTGTATGCTTCACACTGAAAATTTGGAATATATTGTTTTTCTACCCAAAGTGTTGCATCTCTTTTGTAACGTGGAATGAAGCTAAACTCCATATATTCCCCAGAAGGACTTACACGAAAATAATAAGAATCCTCTCTTAACCGCTTAACTACCGAAATTGAAAGATGAATCTCAAGCTCATCCATCTTAGCTAAAACATAATCGATTATCTCCTGGCAGGCATTACCTTTGTTTACTCGAACAATTATTTCTGACATAACATTATTCTCCTTTAATCAAATAGAATTTATGACACTCGCGTTCATATATTATATATCACTTTTAATATTATGTCAAGTTTTACTAATATAAGCTGCAATCTTTCATATCAACTTTTATATAATCCTCATCTTCAATAGAAATAAAAACCGAAGACAGTTTAACTTTATCTTTAATAATTGCTTCTTTCTTACTTTTATCTAATTTTTTTATCATATATTCAAGTTTTGAAGCCAAACTTCTATTTTCACATTTCCATGCACATTCCATAGAAATAGCATCATGAAAGTATGTGTATTTTGCACATTTTTCTGTTTTCTTTCTATGTTCATTAAATCTTCTTTGTAAATCTGTAGTTATACCTGTATATAATGTATTGTCCCTGCACCTTATCATATAAACATAGTAACACACAACTTTTCACCCCAATACACAAAATATACACTAAAAACTTTGTAAATGCAATAAAAGATACCGGGAGTTTAAACTCCCGGTATCTTAAAGTTAATCACGAAAATAAAGATCACGTGTGTAGACTTTGTCTAATACATCCTTTATATCGTCATTGTATCTATTAGCAATAATGACATCACTAATAGCTTTGAATTCTTCAAGGCTTTTTACAACTCTACTATTGAAGAAGCTATCCTCTTTCATTGTAGGTTCGTAAATTACTACCTCAATTCCTTTTGCTTTAATGCGTTTCATCACACCCTGAATAGAGCTTTGACGGAAATTGTCGCTACCAGTTTTCATGGTTAAGCGATAAACACCAACCGTCTTAGGCTTTTTGGCAATAATTTGATCCGCAATAAAGTCTTTTCTTGTTCCATTAGCTGCAACAATAGCAGATATTATATTTTGGGGTACATCGCTATAGTTTGCAAGCAACTGCTTTGTATCCTTTGGCAAACAATAACCGCCATATCCGAAAGATGGATTATTATAGTGGGTACCGATTCTAGGATCTAAGCACACTCCCTCAATAATTGAACGAGTATCAAGACCTCTCATCTGAGCATACGTATCCAGTTCGTTAAAGTATGAAACTCTAAGAGCCAAATAAGTATTTGCAAACAGCTTTACAGCTTCCGCTTCTGTAGGATCCATAAATCGAACTTCAATGTCTTTCTTTATAGCTCCCTCTTTTAAAAGCATTGCAAATTTTTCTGCAACCCTAAGCAAACGTGCATTTTTCACAGGAACACCCACGATAATGCGGCTAGGATACAAGTTGTCATACAAGGCCTTTCCCTCACGTAAAAACTCAGGGCTAAACAAAATGTTGTCACAACTGTATTCCATCCTCATTTGTTCCGTGAAACCAACAGGCACAGTAGATTTTACAATCATAACTGCCTCCGGATTAACTGCAATTACCTGCTCGATTACACTTTCTACAGATGAAGTGTCAAAATAATTTTTGGTTTCATCGTAGTTTGTCGGTGTAGATATTACAACAATATCTGCATCTTTGTAAGCCTCGTTTCCATCTGTTGTAGCAACAAGATTGAGTTTTTTTGTTGCCAAATACTCCTCTATCTCCTTGTCTACAATAGGAGACTTATGCTCATTTATCATCTTTACCTTCTCTGGAACAATGTCTACAGCCTTAACTTCATTGTGTTGTGCCAAAAGAATCGCCATAGAAAGTCCTACATATCCCGTACCAGCTACTGCTATTTTCATTTTAGCTCCTCCTAACATTAAATAATTATTTTGTTATTGATAAAGACTTCCATGTTTAATTATACCATTATTTCGTCAAATGTCAAGCACACGAAATTGACATAAAATCACTTATCATAATCAAAATATAAACATATCCCTGTAGCTACAGCTACATTTAAAGACTCCTGCGTGTTACTAATTGGTATTTTAATTAAATCTGTACATAAGTTTTTTGCATAGTCAGAAATTCCATTAGCCTCGTTACCCATAATAAACACAATGTTACGTTTTTTATCAAGTTCGGCTAAATACTTTTTAGCTGAAAGATCTGTTCCAACTATATTGTAATTGCTATCTATTAACAGTTCAGTTATGTTTTTAAATTCTATTTCATCAACATAAAACACATTCGTTTTTTCAATTGCACCCATTGTACTACGAACAACTTTGGGACTATATATATCTGTAGTTCCTTTTATACACAAAACAGAATCTATACCAAAAGTCACGGCAGAACGTATAATAGTTCCTAAGTTTCCGGCATCCTGCACTTTATCTAAAACTAGAAACTTTCCGTTATTTTTAATGATATTAGAAATTTTAGCCATTTTTTCTTCAGTAGATAGGTGTTTTATGTTCTTTACTATAAGAGCTCCTTGAGGTGTTTCAGTATCTGAAACATATTTAAATACTTCACTAGATACTTCTAAAGCTGGTACCTTTTCTTCTTTAATTTTCTCTAACAAATTCTTTCCACCAGCCACAGTTTCTAGTAAGTCCTTGGAATACACAATAGACTCAGAAGGGGCTACCCCTTCCAAGTCCATCATCTCCCCAACTAACTTTACTCCCTCTATTATGTACTTAGAATATTTTTCTCTATACTTTTTACTCTTTAAACTTGCAATAAATTTTATTTGTTCGTTGGATTTACTATTTATCATATTTCACCTATTCTGTAGCAGTTGATGTATTCTTGCTAGTTATAAGACCAAGCTCTGTTCCAATTGATGTAGCAAGTGATTTTATTCTATCATCTTTATATTTACAATTTGCAGCATCCTGTTTTGCATAAAGAATACTATCTACGTAGTAACCTACTTGTGTTTCATCAGTAAGTCTGCCATTTTCTTCAATAGAATCTAATTTGATTATGAAATAACCAAAGTTATCTGATTCAATTAGTGATGTTGTATACTGGCCTGCTTTTAATGATTTTACTGCTTTATAATATGCTTCATCTACTGCTGCTGGATCGCTAACTTCAAATATTCCTTTATTATATGTTTGAGTTGCAGTATCATCTGAATACTCATCTGCAAGTGTAGCAAAATCTTCTCCTTTTTTGATTCTTGCCAATACTTCTTCTGCTTCCTTCTTTGCTGCAGCTTTTTCCTCATCTGTAGCAGTAGATGCTACCTTAAATAATATGTGTCTTGTTTTGTAAATGTTAAAATCAGCATCTTCGCCTTCCTCTTTAGTCAAATATTCTTTCATACTCTCAACAGTAGTTTCTCCTTGTTTCTTCTTTAAATATTCAGAAATTACACTATCGTTATAGAAAACTTGTCTAATTTCGTTAATATCTATACCTCTTGCTGCAAACTCGCTTATTGTAGATTCCTCTTTAAGCAACGTATCTGTTTCTTCTTTCATTTTGTCTGTAAGTTCAATACCTTCAGCCTTTGCTTCTGCAATTATAATTTTGTCCAAAATTATCTTTTCAGCAATATATTTAGCTACAACATCTGAACTATAATTATAATAAACTAACATTGGTGCAAAAGTTCTATAATAAAGTTCATACTCACCTCTTGTAACTTCACCGCCATCAAAAGTTGCAATTACTTCTTTATCCCTAAATATAAAGTAATAACACATAATCGCAGCAACAGCTAAAATTATAACTGCAGCAACTATAATAATTATTAAGTTATCTTTGCTACCCTTAATCTTTTTTACCTTTACTGGACTACTTTCTGGTTTAATCTTATCGTACATACTCTGTTCACTCATTAATTTTTCTTCCTTTCTTCCTCTTATATTCCTAACGTTTTTTGAAAGTTTGTTAGGGCAACTTCTATGTAAGACAATATATCACGTTTAGAATTGTTTGTCAATCTGTATTTAACGGTATTTTTCACATATTTAGAAACAAATATTAAAAACTCACCTTGCGTCTTAATCTCACTAATTCCTAATTTTCTACACATATTTCTTATTTTAATTATATCAATTAAGTTTTCTGTATCTTTAGGCATTTGTCCAAATCTATCAATTAGTTCGTCTATTACATCTTGAAGTGCTTCGTCATCTTTTGCATTTGATAGTTTTTGATACATTTCCATTTTTATTACATTATCTTTAATATATTCATTAGGAATATTTGCAGAAACGTCTACATTAATCTTAACGTCAGATAAATCTGAAACAATCTTTTCGTCTTCTTTTATTCCCTCTAAAGCATCTTTTTCTGCCTCAACTGCTTTTTCTAGAAGAGATACATACATATCATAACCCACAGATAACATATGGCCACTTTGTTCACTTCCAAGTAAGTTTCCCGCTCCTCTAATTTCTAAATCTCTTAAAGCTATTTTAAAACCACTACCAAACTCAGTAAAGTCTTTAATTGCTTTAAGTCTTTTATCCGCCTCATCAGAAAGCGCTTTTCCCCTTTGATAAGTAACATATGCATAGCTTAATCTATTAGATCTTCCTACTCTTCCTCTTATTTGATACAATTGTGCCAATCCTAACTTATCTGCGTTTTCAACAATAATTGTATTAGCATTTGGTATATCTATACCTGATTCTAAAATAGTGGTACACACTAGTATATCCGTTTCATGATTCATAAATCTTAGCATTACATCTTCTATTGCTTGTGGAGTCATTTGACCATGAGCTGTATCTACTCTAGCATTAGGTGCCAATGCTCTTACTTTACTTGCTACCGCATCAATATTATCTACTCTATTAGACAAATAAAACACTTGTCCTTCTCTGTCTAGCTCTTTTTCTATTCCTTCTCGTATAACATTATCTGAATACTCTAGCACATATGTATGAACGGGCAACCTTTCTTTAGGTGGTTCAAGTATTACAGATATATCTCTTATACCTATCATAGACATATGAAGCGTTCTAGGAATAGGAGTGGCTGTCATAGATAAAACATCTACTTCACTTCTATACTTTTTAATTTCTTCCTTGTGTTTTACTCCAAATCTATGCTCTTCATCTATTATTAAAAAACCTAAATCTTTAAATTTAACATCTTTAGATAACAATCTATGAGTTCCTACTATAACATCAATTTTGCCATTTTCTAAATCCTGCAATATTTTTTCTTGTTCACTTTTTGTTCTGAAACGGCTAAGCATCTCTACGTTTATACCATAAGGTTCCATTCGAGATTTAAACACATTATATTGTTGCAGTGACAAAACAGTTGTCGGAACTAAATATGCAACTTGTTTTGAATCCATTACTGCCTTAAAAGCGCCTCTTATTGCTACTTCCGTTTTACCGTAACCCACATCTCCACAAAGCAACCTATCCATAGGTTTAGGGCTTTCCATGTCGCTTTTTAACTCAACAATACATCTTTTTTGATCTTCTGTTAATTCGAATTCAACATCTTGTTCAAATTCTTGTTGCCAAGGCGTGTCTGGCGAAAACTGGAATCCTTTTGCCATTTTTCTTTTAGCATATAGCTTAACAAGCTCTTTAGCTATATTCTGAACGTGTTTTCCTACTTTTTCTTTAGTTTCCTTCCAAGCCTTTCCTCCAAGTCTATTTAACTTAGGTACAAAACCATCCTCACAAGCATATTTTTTTATACTATATAGACTCGTTACGGGTATATATAACACACCAGAATCTTGATATTCAAGCTTAATATAATCTTTTATAGTTCCGTTTATATCTACCTGCTCAATTCCTAAATACTTTCCTATTCCGTGGTCCACATGAACAACATAATCTCCAACATTTAAATCTTCATAAGAGTTTAATGCACTACCTAAAAAATCTTTAGAACTTCTTTGTTTTTGCTTTGTCCCACTCACTGGTTCAGATATAACTATAAAATTAAAATCATCATATGAAAAACCAGAAGATATGATACCTGTAGTTATATACACTCTAGATTTTTCAAGTTCATCTATCATAGTAATGTCTTGTATATACTTTACTTTAATATCTGAATCAAGTAATAAGTTTTTTATACTTTCAACCCTTGCTAAAGTAGGAAATATTAAAACTACGGACTTTTCTTCTTCGACGTATCTTTTGATGTCACTTTTAAATATATCCACTGCGCCACGAAAAAAGTTTACCTCCCTACAGCTAAAGCTGTACTCTTTTCTTTTCGCATGCAAAACTCTACCTTGATTTATTCTTTCCATATATATCAAAGGTAGGCTGGTATATCTTTGTTCTATTTCATTAAATGAGTAATATTTAAAAGCTATTTGTGGATATATCTCGTTTTTTTCTGTCATAAGCCTTAGAGTCTCTTCATTTTCAAACTCTATAGCTTCACTTCTTGAAATAATTCTTGTTATCTCGTTAAAATACACGTTGTACCTATCACCTAAAAAGTCTATAAGAGTTGAAGAATTTGGTACTAAAATATCAAAATATTTATTTATAACAACTGATACTTCTCCTTGTTTTATACGTTCTATATCGCTATTTATATTATCTGAAAGTGAAGAATTAAGATTTTTTGTACTAATCAAATTTTCTAATTCATCTATACACCTTGAAATGTCTTTTTGTGGTAAAATAAATTCTGTTGAAAAAGATAATTCAAAGTTATCTAAAACAGCTTTGCTTCTTTGGGTTTCAACATCAAATGTTCTAATGCTGTCTATTTGCTCTCCAAAAAATTCAATTCTTACTGGGTCAGGTAAATCGCAGCTAAATACATCTATTATTCCGCCCCTTACTGAAAATTGTCCAGGTCCCTCTACTAATTCTACACGGCTATATCCCATTTTACTACATATATCTATTATATGTTCAAGAGATTCTATTTTCCCCTGTGTTAACACGACATTTAGCCCTGTATAGTTTTCTTTAGGTAGCATTTTTTGCATCAACGCTTCAACAGTCGTGACAATGATGCAATCTTCTTTGTTTATAAGCTTATTTATTACATGAACACGAGCATTTTCTATTTCTCTGCTTTGCGTATCGTATGTATAATATGTTATTTCCCTTGCTGGAAAATACACGATATCTATATTAGAATAATATTTAAAATCTTGTATAATTTTTTTTGCCATAGATGCATTTGGGCACACCACAAGCGGCAATATACCTGAATAGTTATACAAACTATAAATCAAGTGTGGTACTGCCGCATCAGTTACTCCAATTATGCTTAAATTGTTTTTCTTTAATTTAATATCCTCAAGTAACTCATTGTACTTAGTATATTTTATCATCTCTTTAATTAGTGGGTTTGACATTTTTCCTCCTGCCATCATTTGTATAAAATTTTTGTTCTTCTTATACTATATTTTATGGGTTTATCTACAAATTCAATAAAACCATCCATAATAAAATTAGGGTTAAATACATACTGAGTGTCATTAGAAACTGTAATACGCAATCCATCATTTATATTTATACTATATTCTAATATGTTTGGCTTTATATCTATTCTTTCATTTCTTGTACTTGATTTTATAAGTACTAATATATTGCCCTCATTTAAATATTCAGAAAGTTTTTCTCTGTACCATGCTCTTAAATCTAAATATTCCCTTTTAGTCATTTTATCAATGTTTTCATATTCTGGAACAATTTCAAATTCAGAAGCATAAACTTGCTCAGAAATTAGTGGAACATTATCCTCTATGTATTCTGCAGATAACACCACAATTCCTTTTGGCAAAAAGTTATTTATTCCTTTAACTACAAATGTAGGATCCATATATTCACTAATATACACATCACACATTTCCTCTGTGCTATCTATTCCTTGAGGGAGACTACTTGCAATAATTACACTCGGAGATTGATCTTTATCATACTCCACATACACCCCAATTCTCGTCAAAGCCCTGTCTAATACATACATCATATCACTAGATAATATATAAGACGCCTCTTTTGTTTTCGTATAGCTTAAACGCATCCTAAGCATATTTCTTTTCCCTCCAATTTATTTATTATATCATGTATGTCAATAATTTTATATAAGTAAATTGCAACTAAATCATAAATAAAAACTAGCCAAACTTTCTAATAACACTTAAAAAATTTTGACTAGAACTCAAAAAAACATGCAAGATAAAAACATATATATTCTTGATTTTAGCTATTACAATAACACTTTCACTTTCGTTTGAAGTATCGTAATATTTTTTCCATGATTTTGAATCATTTATATTGTGCTCTTTCAAATCAGACACAAAGTTTAAAATCATATCCCATTGTATTCCCTGAAGTAGTACCTTTTTCCAAGTACTAATTTATACTTTTTAATGTTCTATATAAAACACATGTATTAAAAATTACATGTCAACACATATTGACTTTTTTGCAAAAATATGTTAACATAATATTGCAACTTAATTACAAATTAAAATCCGAGTATTAAATTTAACTAGGAGGACAAATAAAATGAACTATATGCCTGAAAATTTTTACCCAAATGAAGTGTTGAATGAGAAGCAACTAGAAGATCGGTTTATAAACAACAAACTTGTTTCTTTTGAAGTATCACACTGGGATAATGAAAAAAGAGCATTGGTAGTAAACTTTGCAGATGGAATTGTTGGTATTATACCAGAAAATGAAATATGTATTGAAAAACCTAAGTTTATAGGTAACTTTAATTACTCAGTACAAGCTAATGCACTAATTGGAAAAACAGCATGCGCTCTCATTACAAAAATAGATAAAAACGAGGTAACTTTGTCAAGAAAGAAATTACAAGAGCTTGCTTTTGAAACTCTAAAAGTCGATACGGTTTACAATGTATGCATTAAAAACATTTCTCCGATAGGACTTTTTGTGGATGTTGCAGTTGGCATTTGCGGTTTTATACATAATTCAGAAATCTCCAAAACGCAATTCAATTCAATTGAAGATTTCAAGAGAGACTTTGGCCTACATAAAGATCATGTAATACCAGCAAAGCTTATTTGCACTAAGGGAAACATCAAACTGTCTTTCAGACAGTTATTCAGATTTCCAATACTAGTCAAAGGTGATTGTGTTTATGCAACTGTTCGCAACCCACTTAATGATGGTACAGGTTATTTTGTAGATATTTCACCTAATGATACTGCTATTGTAGATATTGACACCAGACTTTACTATGGATCTAAAATTCTTGTCGAAATAAAATCTTCCGAGATCGTTTTCGACGGTGGTAACTACTTCACTAAACATCACGTAAAATTCATTGCAGGTTAAACTGTAAGGAGTCCAATTAAAACTGGGCTCCTTAATCTTTTACCTATCTATTTATTCTAAACATATACATATCTTTAGTATAACAATCGTTATATATATTTTTAAGCATTTTTGCACCAATAACATTATGCAAAATTCCATTTTTGCCAACTCCTAAATTACAGTATACATTCGGAAATTGTTCTATTTCATCTACTATAGGTAGGCCATCACAAGTCAACAAATATTCACCATAAAAACAATTTTTAACTTTAAGGCTTTCATCGTTTAATAACCTTAATAAATAGTTATACAACTTTTTATATTTACCATTTGAAAATTTTTCTTCAAAAACATCTCCAGAATTTTTTATTGTCTTTTTTATATCCTCACCATTTAGAACTATATAACCATCTGCAACTCTTAGCATAATATCTGAATTATTTTCCTTTGCTACAAAAGGCGTATACTTTAAATTAGGAGAAAGTTTAGCTACTACGTTGTATGTTTTGTACATATCCACTAAATCTTCTTTTAGATACTTTATTAAATCTATTCCTGTTGCAACAATAACATTATTTGCGTGAATCTTAAACCTATTCGTTGTTTGAGCCTCTACCTCATGTTCTTTTGAATTGATACTTTCAACATACGTGTTTTCATATACTTCAACGTTGCTCATTTCACTTAACATGTGAACTAGTTCCTGATTTAAAATATATGGATTAAATATTATACCTTTATTTTTATACTCTAAAGCAGAATATATATCCAACACTACATTTTGGTCAATCATATTTACTTCATAATTTCTACTTATTTCTTCATCATATAGCTTAGACAAAGCAAATCTACCAGATGCCCTTTGAGAAAAATTCAAGAAATCACATTCAGTATACTTTACTTTTATTTCCTCTTTGTTAATTTCTTCTATTATCTCAATTAAATCTTTTTGTGCTTGAGAAATCAATTCACTTAGTTTTTTTATTTCATTTTGATTTTTCTTTGCAAGATTTTGTGTGTCCAGCTTTGAATACACCACTCCCATATTTTCTAAAGTTGAATTAAAACCTATAAGATTTTTTTCAACAATAATAACTTTATACCCTTGTTTTGCTTGATAATACGCAGATATGGCCCCTGCAATTCCTCCACCTACTATTAAAATGTCACAAGACTTATTTTCAGTTAAATAAGGATAGCTATACTTAATATTCATTCCATGTTCCCAAAATACATTTCCTTGAGTTATATTCATTTTTCTCACCTAATTTTATTATTCCTAATTTTGGAAATATTATTCTTTTTTTCAATTATTAGTTCTAAACTATTAAGCTTGTACATATATATTAGTATAATAGGAGGAAATTCATATGGAAAAAATTAAAACAACATTTTTTATTTTATGTTTCATGTTATCCGTATCATACTCTACACTAATATTTTACGCTTCTTCTATAGAAAGTTTCAACCCTAAATATGGAATAACTAGTTCTAACGTAAACTTTAGATCTACTGCCACAACTAACTCTTCTGTGGTAAAAGGACTTAGTAAAGGAACAAAACTAAAACTTGTTGGCATGCTAAATGACTTTTATATAGTTCAACTATCTGGAAATGAGGTGGGCCTAGTATACAAAGACTACGTAAAAAGTTCTTCATCTGCTCCCACCAATGCTAGTACTTACACAAATATAGGGAAAACACAAGGCACGGTAAATACTTCTGGTGTAAATTTTAGAAGAGGCCCTTCAACCTCATTTACTTCAATAAAGAAGTTAGACAAAGGCACAAATGTAACTATAATTGGTAAAATTAACAACTGGTACTTAGCGATAACTTCAAATAACACAATAGGAATGATTTATAGCGATTATGTTACTTTAAAAAACACTTTTTCGCCAAGTGAAAGCGCTGGTACAGCTGAATTATCTAATGTGGAATTAGTTCTGAAATTGATAAATGAAGCACGTTCTAAAGCAGGAGTAGCTCCTCTAAAACTTGGCGCAACGCTTCCAAAGATCGCCGAACTTAAAGCTGAGGATATGGTAAAAAACAGTTACTTTGCTCATGCTAGTAAAACATATGGGACCCCATTTAAAATGATGGAAGATTATAATATTGACTATAATTCAGCAGGTGAAAATATTGCTGGTAACCCTAGTATCAAAGCAGCAGTAGAATCATGGCTTGCATCTGATACACACAAGCAAAATCTCTTATCTAGTTCATATCAATATATTGGCATAGGAATAGCAAAAAGTCCAACTTATGGATACATAATAGTTGCAATGTTTGTAGGATAGTACTAAAAGATACCATATATAGTAATTTATATGGTATCTTTTAATTATTCTATTTCTAGCATTTTTTTGATTTTATCTATATTTCTTGCAACAATATTATATCCCCTATTTGCTAATACTTGAGATTTACTTAAATCCAACAAAGAAACATTATCTATACAAAGCCTAATATTTACATCTGCTAAATTTTGTTCGGATATATTTGAATTATGCGATAATAAATTAAATGATTGTTCAGATATTCCAACTATATTTTTAACGCCAAAATTATATTTATTATTACAATTAAATGTAACTGCAATTACCTTATCTGCTCCCATCTGTTTTAAAACTGATACTGGTGTATTTACTCTAACACCACCATCAATATAATCTACTCCTTCTATAGTTTTAGGAATGAACACACCAGGAAAACTACAACTAGCTCTAATTATATCTGCTAAATCTCCATATTTTAAACAAGTTGGAAAATCATCAAAAGAAGTATCACCATATGTGGTAATAAGTCCTTCTGTTTCCATATCGCTACTTTCTTCATGTTCATCTGCGCAGAATCCCTCTTTATCATTTATATTATTCCCAAAATACACTATTTCGCCTGTATTTAGATTTACAGCCGGAATAGCTAAAGGAAATTTCAAATCAGAAATATCTGTTATTCCTTTCTGCTTCAAAAAATATCTAATTGTTTTTTCTAGCCTATTGCCTTTGACAAAACCTTTTATACTTAACTTTTTTGTAAATACAGTATTTAACAATTTAAAGCCAATCTTTCCATCATAATCTATCAATTTTTTAGAATTACTCATTACAATATTAAGTATCTCATTAGGTTTATATCCTGCTGCATAAAGTCCGGCAATAATACTGCCACTACTACAACCGCTTATATAATCTACTTTTATCCCACTATCTTCCAAGGCTTTTAATACTCCCACATGAGCTATTCCTTTTGCTCCTCCTCCGGATAAAGCAAGTCCTATACTCATAAAAAATACACCTCCGATTGGTGTATTTTATGCTTTAAATTTAAAAAATGTTACTCTAAACTAATGCAGCCTAATTTTCCACTCCTATACTCATCCAAAAACATATTACATGTTCTCTCAACATCCACTATTCCGCCTTTTTGCATTACTCCTCTATTTTCTCCTATTTTTTCTATAATTCCAAGTGTTGTATCATTTTGAATATCATCACCAAGTTTATATCTAGCTCTTACATATGACATATACTTTTCATTTTCTTTTATCATGTCTATAAAATTAAAAGCTACTAACTCCTGATCTAAAACCTCATTTTTAATATTTCCTGTTATAGCAAGCTTAATTCCCGCCATATTTTCATCTAACTTTGGCCATAATACTCCTGCTGTATCCATGATTTCTATATCCTTAGCAGGTCTTATCCATTGTTTCTGTCGTGTTACACCAGGTTTGTTACCTACCTTAGCACTTGTTTTTCCACTTAACTTGTTTATAAGGCTAGATTTACCAACATTAGGAATTCCTACAACCATAACTCTATATACATTGTTCATTCTTTTGTACATTTCACTTGTTTTGTTCTTATTTTTTATGCGTGAACCAAGTTCTCTTATTAGTGACAGTAATCCATTTACACCTTCGCCTGTTACACAGTTAGTTCTTATTGTATAACATCCATCTTTTTTATACTTATTTTCAGCACTTTCTAAACTTACTTTATCTGCTAAGTCACTCTTGTTTAGCACCATTATTACAGATTTTTGTTTAATAACCTCAAACAGTTCCTTATTATTAGACGCATATGGAATTCTTGCATCTAACACTACACAAACAATATCTATTAGTTTTAAGTCCTGCTTAATTTCAGATACTGTTTTTACCATATGTCCGTGGGAACCAGTTGATACTCGTTGATGGTAAACTTTTTGGACTATCATCTTTTTTCTTTTCTGATCTAATTTTTCTTTTTTGATACATATCCATTTTAATCACTTCCTTTTTTATAAATTGTAATTTATTATTTAGTATTTATAAAATATAGTTTTTCGCCATCACTTAATGTTTTAATATAAATAGCTCCGAATTTTTCATAATAATTATTCAAATACGATTTTAAATATAATCTATCAAAGCCTCTATTATCTGCTTCTTTTAAAATAGCATCATTAAGTATTTTAGAATAACCTTTTTTTCTATATTCTTTTTTTATGTACATTGTTGCATACCATGGAGTAAGATTAGGCTCTTCATCACAATCATGTGGAAAAATTGATATAAATCCAATTAACACATTTTCTTCAATTAAAATTAATTTACAAAATGAATTATCAGAAAGCATGTTTAAAATTTTTGCTTTTTTATTTTTGATTCTTTCTTGTTCATTAAATTCTTTATTATCAGCCCATTCATAATACTCAAGTTGAGCCACTTCATCTAAAAATTCAATTTTATCTTTTAAATTATAAATTTGCATATTAAACACATATTCCTTTCACTTCGTTCAAGACACATATAGTCATAAAAAATATAATTATTTTCAGACTCTTCTTTTTTACAAATTACTATTTATTTGTTCCATCTATATCTAAATATAAATTTATTTCTTCTTCTGTTGGTAATTTATCTATTAATTCTTTGGGTAGTTGTTCTTTCAATTCATAAGTTGAAACGCCTATAGGAACATTTGTAGATTTCAAAGACCAATCTACCGTTACTCTGTTCTTTACTCTACATAATAATAAACCAATCGTAGGTGCCTCCCATTCTTTTTTAATTGTTTCATTAACTGCTGTTACATAAAATCCTAATTGTTCTATATATTCTAGTTTAAATTCACTTACTTTTAATTCAACAACTACATAACACCTAAGTTCCAAGTGATAAAATAGTATATCAATATAATAATCTTGATTATCCACAGAAATTTTATATTGATTTCCAACGAAACTAAATCCTTTTCCTAATTCTAATAATACATTTCTTATTTTAGTTATTAAAGCTACTTCCATCATCTTATCTTTAAATTTCATACTACCACAAATAGTAACAATTTTGTTCACTTTTTTTACCCCTTTTAATGGTTTATATAATGAAATTGTTAGCGTCATAATTCCAAATGTTTAAATGTCCATTTGCTGGAAGTGGTTTTTTCAAGAACTTCAACATCTTCTAAAAACCATACGTATCTTCCTGGGCATACTCTCCACATAAAAATCCTTGTTTGTTTTTCTGAATTTTATCTAATATCAAGTTTTCGCTTTTTTAATTTACTTCAGCAATTTTTATATCTCACCTCTACAAATTACTTACATTCTTATATCACAAAAGCAGATAATTATCAACTAACTATCCGCTTTAAAATTTGTAATATACTATTTCTTTACCTTAAAAATTTTTATAAATAAAATATACATAAAGTATCCTATTATGATACCTAAAAAATTAGTTATCAAATCATCAATGTCAAAACTTCTACCAAAGATAGGCTGTATAATCTCAACTATAAAAGGTATTAAAAATGCGTAAATAAAAATATTCTTGCTATTTATTCTTTTAAAACATATTGGCAACAACGCTCCCATTGGTACAAACATTAAGATATTTAAAAATAGCATTGTTTTTACCCAATTACCTAATATATACTGACCTGAAATAATTTTATATAAAATAGGAATTACATTGTATTCAAATTCAAACATACCTTCAAATGGGTTTTCACTAAACCCATAATATATATATTGCCATATATTAATCCAAAAATTTTGAGGTAGCAACACTAAATTAAGCAGGTCAGTTATATAACAGACAAATATTAAATAGACAATCTCTTGTTTATAATTAAATTTAATGTTTTTCTTTTTTGTATAATTTATTCTAAATATAATATACACTAGGCCTATAAATAACACTATTGGTATAATCTGTGCAAATTGATTTATAATAGAATCGCCCAATAATAATTTTTCCATATTTCATTTCTCCTTTATCAGTGTGTTTTTCTAAACATAACTTATTTAAGTCTTTCTTTCATAATATCACTTTCTTGCAACTTGCCAACTACTAATGATGAATTAGGATCATGATTACTAAAGTTCTTGTTAACCTGTGATTCATCACAATTAGCATAGCAATACTTACAAAAATGTTTACAAGAATTATATGCTAATTCATGAGATAAGCACTCTCCCACTTTAAATCAAGTTTCTATCTTCAAAGCACGTTTGAACAGTCATACTATTTTTGGCAGCATTTTTACTAAAGTTTATTCCTATTTCTCTATAATCATCTTCTGTAAATTCTCTAAAGTCCAATATTCTTTCTAACATTTTGGTAATCAAAAAGACACTATTATTTGTTTTACATATCCATTTAGTAAAGATCATAGTCTGTCAAATGCCTTTTTGTATCTCATATATTTCACTCTTTATCTTAACTTTTCTGTTAATATTATATAATAACTGTTCATATTTTCCAAGATAATTCTTTTATTAAAATTTAATAGCACAAAATGTACATTAAATCATAATATATATTGTGAGGCAAAATGATGAAAAAAGAAATATCAATTGTGTGTAATTCTAACAGACAAGATAGTGAAAATTATTTAATAACTGTGAAAAAAAGCAAAATCAATATTTGTTCAAAAAAAGCATATGAAAATGAAGTATTAACATTTAATTTAAAATGTTGTAATACTTATACTTTTGTTGTGCAAAAATTAAGTCCTATGCCATCGTCAAGTTGTAAATTTAATATCTACGTATCAAATAATTGTTGTGACTTTTTTAGAATACACTTTGACGATTCATCATTACAGTATATAACTTTAACAGATAAAAACTATCCTGGCCTACCAATAGAGAAAGGAGAAATAATAATATGGCAGTAAATATACCTATTACAAATGGAAAGGGAAGCGTAAGTATCGTACCTGGGACATATGACGTAACAGCAACTGCTGACGGATATGATGCTTCTTCCTTAGATCCAACAAGTGTTACCATTGAAAGCGGTATAGATGACTATGCTTTTACTATAGCCGCTACTGGAACACTAACACTTCATGTCACAGATGACGGAACAGAGTATGGCGTACAAATAGTAGGTGCAACATTTCAAAGATGTGACTCAGAGGGTAAAACATATGGAGCCGTAATAACTACTGACGGCGATGGAAATGCAGTATTTAATTATGTTCCATACTCTACTAGTGGAACTGCTCCCAAAGTATATTTTAAACAAATATCTTCAGATGAAGAACATACCTTTAGTGCTGAACTTCAAAACACTACGCTAAACACAGAAACTGTAACAATACAAATAGAAAACCCAGATGCTAACGAGAAAAACTTTACATTAACAGATAAAAATTATGCAGGGCTTCCTATAGCTGACGGAATTATTACTCTAACTTCACAATAATTATATATGTAAATAATCACTACACACAAATTTTATGGTAGTGATTATTTTTATATTAGTTTTCATCTTCTAAATCATATACAAATATTCTTTTATATCTTCCATCACAAGCAGGTGCTTTTTCCATAAAACTCCAACCTGTTTTTTCATAATAGTTTTCATGATAAGATGTTAAATACAAATGTTTGTATCCAAGTTTTTTAGCCTCTTCAATACATTTATATTGTAATCTTTTACCTATTCCTAAATTTCTATACTCTTCTTTTACATACAACGTTGAAAGCCATGGATATAAATCTTGCCTAGACACCAAATCATTTGTCCAAAGAGAAACAAATCCTACTAAAGCATCTTTATGCTTTGCAATATACATACTAGGTACCATATCTTTTCCCAAAGAATGTTTAGTTCTATATATTATATCTTCTACTGTCGCTCCATGTTTACTAGACCATTGTTTCCATATCAAAGTAGAAACCTCTTCTATGTATTTAGGATCATCAATTAAATTCAGTATATCTATTTCAAACTCTTTTTCACTCATATTTTTCTCCTTTTACCATATATTTAAAACATTCTTTCTCATGTGAGTTTATTATTCCTATGGCTTGCAAATATGAATATATAATTGTGCTACCTACAAACTTCATACCTTTATGCTGCAAATCTTTAGAAATTTTATCGGATAAATTGGAAGTTGACTTATCACATTCAAATGTAACTTTAAGATCTGTAAATAACTTTAAATAATTAGAAAAACTTCCGTATTCTTCCTCAATACATTTAAATATCTTTGCGTTATTTATGCTAGACATAATTTTTAATCTATTACGTATTATTTCTTTATTATCTAAAAGTTCGTTTATTTTTTCTTCATCATACAATACAATTTTATCTATATCAAAATTATCGTAAGCTTTTCTAAAGGCTTTCCTTTTATTTAAAACACATTCCCAGGAAAGTCCTGCCTGGAACGACTCAAGTAGTAACATCTCAAATAAATATTTTTCATCTAGATTTAAGATGCCCCACTCATTATCATGATAGTCTATATATAGCTTGTTTTTTAAATTACACCACTTGCACCTTGTTACACTCATGTGTTTTTCACCTACTCATATTTTGGCTTTCATTACATAGTCTTTTTTTAATATAACCTAGTACATATTTAAAGTATTTATCAAAAGTATTTTTATCATCTATAAGCTCATACATATTTTGAAGTGAATTATCAGCTATTATTTTTCTTAAAGACCAATTAAAGTTAATATCAAAAACACATGCTAGATTTGCTAATACCTTTTCACTTCTATTATTAACATATTTCAAATTAAGTAATTTGTAATTCATAAAGTCCTCTATATTTTTACTAGATATTTTTTCACCATCACTAAAGAAATAATTCTTATTCGTACCTAAAATATAAAATATATCTATTTTATCTGCATCTCTTATTATATTGCAAAATAGACTCTTTTTACCTTGTATATCACATGCTACTTCAAATTTATTGTGATATTTAATTGAAAGGCACAATATATCATAATACTTTTCATCAACATTAAACTTTTTGATTTCTTGCTCATCAAACAAAATTTGGGCTGCTCTATCTCCATGGTCAAACGAATCATAATCACAAAAAGTATTAAATTTAGTCCATTGTTCAAATCTAGAATAGTCATGTAAAAGTCCTGCTAATGTGCATATTTTTATTTCTTCTTCCGAAAGATTGCACTCACAAGCTAACTGTTTTGCTAACTTCATAACTCTTAAAGAGTGTTCTTTTTTTAATAAAATTTGCTCACAATTTAAATCATATTTACTTACATGTTCATTAAATAATCGTATCCATTTTTCTTCATCCATATGTACTACCTCTTACTCACTCATGCTATCACATATACACAAAAGATGCAAGTGACATTTAGTCACTTACACCTTTTTACTCACCTTATGTTACTTTAGGTATAGTGTTACACGAAAACCGCAGGTGTTGCTAGCGACTCTACAACTCGCGCCACCAGCAACGCCAGGTGTGGAATAATCGCCACCTCGAGTTATTCGATTGGTAGACGCAAAACATTCCATTGTCAACTCTCCCACATTTCCCGCTAAATCGTATATGTTATTGGCTTTCCACGACTCACTTTTACCACATGTTTGAAGTTTTCTGTTGTTAATCGCATCAGCTCCCGTAGGATCGAAATAATTTCCCCAAGAACTTGAATCCGTAATATTATGATCTTCATCAGATACAAAATTCATTACAGCATCCCATTGTACTCCGTAGCACAATGTAGATACCACTGACTTACTATTTTTGTACATATTTTGTGACAAGTATGTTGCTCCACTTGTACCTATTTCAGTCATACTATCTCCCCATGATACATAGTCATACACATATGCTCCCCTTTTACTTACTACTTTATGCACTTCTGTTTCAGCTGTTCTTTCCGATGTTGCCTCACCATCCCCTGCTTCAAAACGTGCTATGTAAAATCCATTATACTTTTGAACTGATTGCATCATTGCATTATATTCATTTTTCTCCCAATCAGCCGCCTCTGTGTACGGTTCTGTATAATATGTGTTTTCTGTAGTTTCTCTTTTAAATACAGCTGTAAATCCTGTATCTAAACCATTTGCATCGGTTACACCTGTTGCAGTGTATTCTACTGGTACCCATACAAATTGATTGCCTTCTTTATCTTCTATAACTAATCCTGTATCTTTTGTTCCTTCTACATAACTAAATCCTTCTGGAATTAGTACTCCTTCTACTTTAGCTTCTACTTTCTTTTCACTACTATTCCAAGTTAGTGTTGTGCTCCCTACTGTTTGTGGCTCTGGATTTTTTCCAAGCATTCCATCTGCTAACATAAGAGCTTTCATCTCTTCT
>OIYG01001030.1_pt1 | contig 22956 bp, 22 predicted proteins | sample 1587861 | NCBI WGS metagenome assembly OIYG01 (sample SAMN03283272) | human gut metagenome | biome: human-associated habitat; material: feces | host: Homo sapiens | place: Peru | collected 2012 | reverse complement strand
AAAAGGCAGGACATAAACAATAAATGTTCTGGTTATATATACTACACCAGAACATTTAAATATTTTGTCGAATAAAGTCTCTAATAATTACTTTTTTAAAACATCGTCTATAACAAATTTGGCACATAATATTCCAGCACTTGCTGGAACCATCATAAAACTACCTAATACATCACATTTAATAGCGGCTTCATCACTAGAAACAACATACATTTTTTTATTTATTTTTAAATCTTTTATTTTTTTTCTTAAAACTTTCGCAAGTGGATCATAATTAGTTTTATCTAATGTTGTAATAGAAAGTTTAGTTGGATTCATTTTTTTTGCAGTACCCATAGAAGAAATTAATTTAAATTTACCTGTAACACTTTTTTTCATTAATTCTATTTTTGTATTAACAGAATCACATGCATCTATTATATAATCATAATTATTATTTAAGATTTTATCTATATTACTATCATCTAAAAACATTTTATATGTATTAATATTTAAATTAGGATTTATTAATAATGCTCTCTTTTTTGCTTCTTCTACTTTAGACAATCCAATGTTAGATTGACTAGTAATTACTTGTCTATTTAAATTGCTAACATCAATATCATCAAAATCTATTAAATCAATATTACCAATACCACTTCTAACTAAAGTTTCAAAAGCATAACCACCAACGCCACCACATCCAACAATTAATACTTTTGTATTTTGTAAATTAACAAATTTATCATTTCCAATCAAACTAATAACTCTATCAAACATATTTACCTCCAAAATAAAAACCCAGAAATCAGTATAAGTGATAAAAACCCGCTCTCGCTAGGTGGGTGTCCCATAATATGCTTTAGGATTCTAGTTCACTTAATGGTCTAGCATTCAACACCACATATTAATCAAACTCCCTATATCACACTTTAGTCGGTTTTATGAAGTATACCAATCCTCTAGGTATTTTAATTATATCACATAATAAAAGAAAATAAATAATTATTTCCTTTTGTTTACAATAATGTGTTAAGTAAATTTGTAAATTCTGATTTTATTTCTTCTAATCTTTCGTTAGTCTCTGCTTCAAATCTCATTGTTATACTAGGTTCTGTATTACTACATCTAAGAAGAGCCCATCCATCAGGAAATACAACTCTTACACCGTCAATATCTATATATTCATAATTCTTACTTTTAACATATTCTTTAACTTTCTCTATAATACTCCATTTTTTATCGTCAGTTGTTCTAACCCTAATTTCAGGAGTATTAAAATAATGTTTATAACCATCTAGTAATTCACTAGATTTTTTTTGAGTATTTGAAATTAACTCAAAAAATCTTAAACTACAGTATATACCATCATCGTATCCATAATGTTTATCTCTAAAGAATATATGTCCTGAATATTCTCCACCAATTAATACATCTCTTTCGTTCATCACAGTCTCTATATAGGCACTTCCGTTTTTTACCATTATAGGTTCTGCACCAATATTCTCAATATCTAATTTAAGAGCATTAGAACACTTAACATCCATTAAAACTCTTTTATTAAACGTATTAGGAATTATGTTTCTAGCAAATATTGCAATAAGTTTATCACTTTCAATAGTATTTCCTAAATTATCAACTATTCCAATTCTATCTCCATCACCATCATAAGCCGCACCAAAATCACATTTTTCACTAACAACAACTTTCTTTAATTCTACTAAATTTTTATCATTATTAGGATCCGGATTATGAACAGGAAAACTTCCATCACTAGTTGCATTAATATATATTGGTTCAATATTCTTATATTCTTTAATTATATTTTTAATGAATAATGATGTTGTTCCATTACCACAATCTATTGCAACACGTAATAATCTATTTCCTTTATTAACACAATTACTCATCATCTTAATATATTCTTTAGAAGTATCAATATATTTTATATTACCAGTCCCAACACTAAATTTTTCATTTTTAATAAGCTCATAAACTTTTTCTAATTCTTCATGTTTTAAATGTAAAAATTTATCTCCAAATAATTTAAAACCATTTTCACCAGCAGGATTGTGACTAGCAGTAACAATTATACCAGCCTCGTTTTTAAGTAATATTGTAGAATAATTTAATAAAGGTGTAGTAACCATTCCTACAAAAATAACATCTACTCCAGTGCTTCTTAATCCTTCCATTAGTTTTTCAACTAATTTATCTCCACCAATTCTATTGTCATATCCTACAATACAAGCAGTTCTATTTTTATTAATCAAATAAGTACCAAAAGCTTTACCAACTAATAAAGCAAGTTCAACAGTTATAGTCTTACCATACACTCCCCTAATATCATTTTCTCTTAATATACTAGAATCTATCACTTTAATCCTCCCTCTTAAACAATAATGGAGTATCTTTCATCGTATCAGGTATTTTAATATCCATAAATTTTAGTAACGTAGGTGCTATCATAGTTATATCACCATATTCTTTTAGTGAAAAGTTTTCATTACAAAATATAAATGGAACAGGACTCATTGAATGAGTAGTTACCGGAACTCCATGAGAATCAATCATTGTATCAATATTACCATGATCACTAGTAATCATCATATCATAAAAATTATCCATTGCTTTTTCATAAATTGTTTTCAAAGCTTCATCTACATACTTTAAACACTTTACAGCAGCCTCATAATTTCCAGTATGTCCAACCATATCAGGATTTGCAAAATTAACTAATATAAAATCATAATCCTTATCTATACATTTTAAAACCTGTTTTGTAACATCAACAATACTCATTTCAGGTTTTAAATCATATGTTGCAACTTTAGGACTAGGTATCTTAAAGTTATCACACCCCTTTATTTTATCTTCTATTCCACCATTAAAGAAATAAGTTACATGTGCATATTTTTCTGTTTCAGCAACTCTTGCTTGTGTCATACCTAAATCACTAAAATATCTTCCAATACTATACATATTTGTTAAATCTTTTTTAAATATATGAGGTGCTATAACATCAGGTACTTCAAACATAGTTAGTACTCTTAAATTATTAACATGACCAATAGGATATTCATTAAAACCAACATCTGTTAAGCTTTTAAGTATTTGTCTTGCTCTATCACTTCTAAAATTAAGCCAAAGTAATCCATCATGTTCATTAATTTTAAATTCAGGATTTAATATAAGTGGAGGCAAAAATTCATCAGTTAATCCTCTTTTATAACAATTCTTAACTGCTACGTTAGTATCTAATATTTTAAGTCCTTTACCATTTATTAATAAGTCAGTATAGACTCTAGTTCTTTCCCATTTATTATCTCTATCCATAGCATAAAATCTACCACAAACAGTTCCAATATGACCAATATTATTAACACTTAAAACTTCATTCATTTCATCAATATATTTTAAAGCACACATACTATCGGTATCTCTACCATCAGTTATAGCATGAAAAATAATTTTTTTAACACCCATACTTTTTAACTCTGGTATCAATTTTTTCATATAATTAATATCACTATGAACTCCGCCATCACTAAGTAATCCCATTAAATGCAGTGTTGTATCATTATCAATTACATGATTAACTAAATTTATTAAATCTTCATTTTCTTTTATTTTTCCATTATCTACCATTTCATTAATAATAGTAATGTCTTGTTTAACTTTCTTACCTATGCCAATAGCAGTATGACAAACTTCACTATTTCCAAACTGTCCATCAGGAAGTCCAACATAACTACCACTTGCTTCTAATATACTATGTGGATATTTATTCCAAAGATTAGTAAAAGTCTCCATATGTGCATCAATTATTGCATTACCATGTGGTTCTTCCCTATAACCAAAACCATCCATTATTAATAAAATTGTTTTCTTCATTATTTATCAATCCTCTATTCATACTTTATATATTTATCTGTATCATTACAATTCTTTTCAAAACCATCATCACCTTCAACAAGACCAACTAATTTTAATTTTCCTGTTTCATAATAAATATTAATAAATTTTTTATCTTTTCTATATTTTTCACCAGTAACATTATTTTCTATATATTCATCAGTCTCACTATCACTTGATATAATTCCATTTCTAATTAAATAATTAACAGAAAAACATAAAGTTTTAGATTTTGTTCCAGTACTAGTTCCATCATACGCTTCATTTTTTAAATACTTTTCTACATAACTCAACGTATGCGCTTTAATAGTACTTTTCTTAGATTCATAATTTCTAGTTTTTATATTATTACTAATACTATCATATGCTGGAGTCGTAATAATAGCAATTAAACTAAGTATAGTTACTACAGCAATTAACTCTACCAATGTAAAACCTTTATTCATAATATCAAGCTCCTATTGTAATTTTATCATATATAACAAAAAAAAAGTAGTATTTAAAACTACTTTTTAGCAATTTTTATATTAACCTTACTACTAGTAGATACCAACGTAAACCTAGAATCATCTGTTTCTAATTTTACTTCAACTTCATATGTACCAGCTGTATAACCAGATAAATCAATATATGCTTTGATTTTTGATACATCTAAGTTTTCTAATGCAGTTGATACTCCTTTAGCAATAACTGTTATTGTTCTATCACTTTCTGTTAATGCAGATGCAGTATAACCTTCGGCTAAATTTCTAGATTCAATTACTATACCAGGGAATTCTTTGCTAGATTCCTCTGCCAAAGTAACAGTAACACTCGTTGTTGTATCACTCATATATCTTACACCAGCAGGTTTAGTTAAAGTAACACCATTAAATGTTTTATCAGTACTTAGTCCAGTTATATCTATAGGAGCTTCTATATATGTTAATGTATCTAATACTGATTGATCACCATACACAGTAACTTTGCTAACTGTTGAATTAATACTATTAAGTGCATAACCTGTAGTAATGCTTCCAGAAGTAACAACTTTAACAGGTAACACTACAGAATAAGAATCAACTTTAACTTTAGCAGTAATATTATTTGGTACCATTTCAACATTCTTAACTTTATTACCATTATTATCATAAGCAACTAATTTAACAGAATCAACATCATATTCTCCTTTATTAGTAAATCCAGCTGCTTCTACATCTATCAATGCTTTAACATTAGATATAGTAGCTAAAGTTTCTTTAGAACCTTTAACAATTACATCATTTTTATTTAATGTAACACCACTAATATTCAATTTCTTATCTAATTTATTTTCATTTACTAAATCATATGATAAGTTGTAAACTTCACTTTCTTTTTCACTAATCTTTATAGATACAGTTGAAGGATCTAATTTATAACTTATATTATTCATAGAATGATTATATTTTAATTTAACTTTATAAGTACCAGGTTCATAATTAGTTAAATCTAATACTACTTTATGATCACCAATTTGTTTTGCTAAATATAGATTACTCTTAGAACCTATTAATGTTATATCAACAGTATCAGGAACTCCTTCAACAACATAATTTTCTTCATTATATATTACATTAACTTTCTGATCAGTAATAATTTCAGCCTCATTATCAACCAATGAAATAACTTTATTATCTACTAAATAAAATACAAGTAATGCGCAAAATAATGACAAATACAAAAGTACAATAGGTCTATTTAATATTTTTTCTAATTTACCATTATTATTCTTTCCTAATTTCCCAATTCTATATATTAATTTACTTATTGGAGTAACAATTAATGAATCTAATATTTTATATATAAATTTTAATATTGCAATAAATGGTTTAAATATCTTACTCATTTATATCATCCTCCTCATCTGCATCATAGAAAACATCTCTTTTTGGTTTCAATTCATCAAGTAATTTCATTTTAAATTCTTCTAATGTTAAATTATAATGTAGATGATTATCTACTGCTATCGAAATACGTCCAGTTTCTTCACTAACTACAAGTGCTATAGCATCTGTTTCTTCTGCTACTCCAAGAGCAGCTCTATGTCTAGTGCCTAACTTCTTATTAACATTAGGATTCATACTAGTTTTAAACACTGCACCAGCACATGTTAATCTATCTCCTTGTATAATTACTCCACCATCATGTAATGGATTTGGAGGCAAGAAGATTGCATCCAATAACGGTGCTGTTATGTCAGAATATATCTTATTAGCAGGCTCTATATATTCTTGTAAAGACATATTTCTTTCTAAAACAATTAATGCTCCAATTCTATTTTTCTTCAAATATTCAATTGCTGTCATTATTTCATAAACTATTTTTTCTCTTTCATCAACAGTTAATACTTTATGTCTTCCTAAAAGTTGACTACGTCCTATACTTTCAAGAACATTTCTAATTTCTGGTTGAAATATAACAATCAATGCTATAGGTCCCCAAGAAAGCACATATTCTAACAACAAACCCACCGTATATAAATCTAATATACTACTTAATATTTTTATTAAAATAATTATCAAAACACCCTTAAAAATTAACACCATTTTTACATTATTTTTTATATTTTTAAATATAAAATAAAACATAATCCATACTAAACATATATCTATTATTTTAGTAACTACATTCCATATTGCTGTAAAAGTCATTTTTTATCACTCCTTATAATATATTCTATTATATCAAATAATTTTTATTTAATCTATAAAAAGAAGATTATTTAATCCTCTTTTACACTTTTATCTTCATTATAATTTTCTAACAAATCATCCTTAGTATTCATTTCATTATTATTAACACTAGTAGTTTCTTTATCTTGATGAACTTCTTTTATCTTTTTTACTTCTATAGGTTTAATATTAGGTATGTCAACCTCATCTAATTCTTTACGATTATTTCTAACTAAATCTACCAAATATCCTATCAAAGAAAATATTAAAAACGCACCTACTATAATAATAATCATATAATTTTGTAAAATATTTTCCATATTATCCTCTTTATTCTATAGTTAAATTTTGATTGCTTGGTTGTATTTGTATAAATGTATTTCCATCATTAACAGTTATTTCTTTACCATCTTGATATGTATATACTGTCTGACATTCTCTACATTCTTTTTTCCAATTAATTTTTTCTGCATATCCATCAGTTATATAATAACCTTCTCCACTACCAATATTATTTATACCTTGACGTCCTTTTCCTTCAGCATCATCTAATGTATAATTTTCTACTTTATAAGTAATTATATTTTTAAAAGTATATTGTTTCTTAGTAACATAATCAACATGTTCTTTATCATTTACAAATCTATAATAAACTTTTTCATCACTATTATAATTATATGAAGTTGTACTATAATTTGAATAAGGTATAACTATATGATTAGCAACTACTGCACCATCCATCTTATCTAAGCTAATTTCATCTGCACTATAATTTAATAATAAATCTTTATTTCTTTCTGTTCTTTTATTTCCAATACCATTATTTAATTTTTCTATACTTGTAAATAATGTGTGTTCACTTGCAACTCCTAGCGTTTTATCTCTCCAACCAGTTTTAGAATTATCAACAACAATTCTATCAACCCCTAAACTAGAAAAATCACTTTGTGCTTGTGGACTTTGTCCATGATGTACATATATTGCATCATTTTCAAGTGCATAATCTAAATAATAATGTCTTGCACTTCTAATTGAACCTATTCTCTCTGTATTAGTATCCATAAATAAAGCTAAATAACGAGTTATTCCACCCTCAACTATCATTTCATACATAATATATGCATCTTGTAATCCACTTTGTAAAGGTCTAGCAACGCCAACATTATTTATCATCACTGCAAATGGTCTACTAGTAGAATTAGGGTTTACAATCTTTATACTACTTTCTTTAACCGGCTTCTTAACCGTAGGTTTTTTAGTATCTTCTTTTTTATTTCCTGTGAAAATAAATAAAGAAATAAGAAGTACTAACAAAACTCCTACAACAATAAATAATTTTTTATGTTTTAATTTCAATTTTTGCTTTTTAGTCTTAGGAATTTTAATTTCATCTTTTGTATTATTTTTTTTCATTTTTACCACATCCTATAAAAATGATAACACAAATTTAAAACAAATAAAATAAAAAGTTAGCAAAAACTATCTTTTAACTAACTCATTTATATAAAATTCAAAAACATCATTTTCTTTAATATCACTATATCCATCTATAGTAACACCACATTCAAATCCACTTTTTACTTCTTTAACACTATCTTTTTCTCTTTGTAAGCTTCCAACTTTACCATCATATATGATAACACCATCTCTAATTACACGTACCATTGCATTAGACTTAATTATTCCACTAGTTACCATAACTCCAGCAATCTTTCCAACTTTAGAGAAAGTAAATATTTTTCTTACTTCAGCAGTACCAATAACTTTTTCTACATATTCTGGATCAAGCATACCTTTCATTGCAAGTTCCATTTCTTCCACTAATTTATATATAATAGTATATAATTTAACATCTACACCATACTCTTTTGCAACTTCTTTAGTTATCGCACTTGGAACAACATTAAATCCTATAACAATAGCATTACTAGCATTAGCAAGTACTATATCACTTTCAGTAATAGTTCCTATACCACTTCTAATAACTTTTACTTTTACTCCTTCAACATCAATCTTTTCTAATGCATTTTTTACAGCTTCTTCGCTTCCACGAACATCACATTTTAAAACTACATTAATTTCTTTAATGCCAGATTGCATTTGAAGAAATAAACTTTCAAAGCTAACAACATCCTTTTTCTGTTTTTGTGCCTTTGATTGTATTAATCTTTTTTCAGCAACTGTACGCGCCATTTTTTCTGATTCAAAAGCCATAAATTTATCTCCAGCAGAAGGATTATCACTTAACCCAGTTATTTCAACAGGAGTACTAGGTCCAGCTTCAACAATATTTTCACCTAAATCATTTTTAAATGTTCTAACTCTACCATGAGCAGTACCAACTACAATAGGATCCCCTAATCTTAGAGTTCCATTTTGTATTAATAATGTAGCTACTCCACCAATAGCTTTATCAACGCGAGATTCAATAACAGTACCTACTGCATATCTATTAGGGTTGGCTTTTAATTCACGAACCTCACTTATCGCAAGTAATGTATCTAAAAGTGTATCAATTCCCTCTCCTGTTTTACAAGAAATATTTACAAAAGGAACATCTCCACCCCAAATTTCAGGAGTAATATTATTTTCTGCCATTTCAGTAAGTATTCTCTCAGGATTAGCTTCAGGTTTATCTATTTTATTAACAGCAACAACAATAGGAACATTTGCTGCTAAAGCATGGTCAATTGCTTCTTTAGTTTGAGGCATAACACCATCATCAGCAGCAACTATAATAATTACTATATCAGTTATACTAGCTCCTCTTGCACGCATTTCAGTAAAAGCAGCATGCCCTGGAGTATCAATGAAAGTTATTTTATTATCATTGTATTCAATTTGATAAGCACCAATATGTTGAGTTATACCACCAAATTCTTTATCAACAACATGACTGTTTCTAATATAATCAAGTAAACTAGTTTTACCATGATCAACATGTCCCATAATAGTTATAACCGGAGGACGATTAACTAAATCTTTCTCATCATCTATTATTTCATATTCTTCAAAATTAGAAATATCTTGAGTTTCTTCTTTTTTTAAAGTCTTACCATATTCTAAAGAAACTATTTCTGCATTTTCAAAATCAATAGATTGATTAATAGTAATCATTAATCCCATCCCTATTAATTTTTTCATAATAACAGTTGCATCAACTTCTAATTCTTTTGCAAGATCACCCAAAGTCATACCATCTTTGTAAAGTACAACATTTTCATCTTTTGCATTATTAGATAATTTTTCTTTATTTTTATACATTGCTTTTTTATTTTTTAAATAATCATTCTTATCTTTTTCATTAACTGTCTTTTTCTTAACTTTCTCACGTTTCTTAGTATTATTATCTTCCTCAGCTTGTAGTTTAGAATCCAACATAATATTTTCTACAGCTTCATCCAACTCATCTGCATCATTATAATCTAATTCAGTTTCAGTACTAATTAAATTCATTGTATTATCAAGCATAATAATACCATCTTCATCTAAATAATCATTACCACTACTAACCTTAATATCAAGTTCTTTACATTTTTCTAGTACTTCTTGAATTGAAAATCCTGATTCATTTGCATAATCTTTTACTGTCATAAATTATACCTTCTTTCTATTTTTTTATTAATTTTAAAACATCATCATATATTTCTTCACTAACATCAGTTTCCAAATATTTATTTAATATTTTACCTTTACGCGCCCTTTCAATAACACTTTCATCTAATTTTAAATAAACACCTTTACCATTTTTTTTACCTGTTTCATCAACAAAAACTTCATTATCTTTATTACGTACAATTCTAATCAATTCCTTTTTAGGTAATTTTTCATGTGTTACAACACAAGTACGCATAGGAATTTTTCTTTCTTTCATAATATCACCCTTTTAATAAATTATTTTATTGATTAGCTTCTTTGTTTATATCATCCATAGTTTTTATATTAATTCTAAATTTAGTTAATTTACTAGCAAGTTTAATGTTAATTCCATTTTTACCTATTGCAAGTTTTTGATTATCCCCTTCAACTATTGCTAATGCTTCTCTATTTTTTGTATTATCAACTATACTAACAATAACATCCTTAGCAGGACTTAATGCATTTTTTATATATTCAGCTTCATCATCACTATAAAGTACTAAGTCAACTTTTTCTCCATTCAACTCATCAAGTATACTTCCAATACGACTACCTTTTTCTCCAATACAAGTTCCAATAGCATCTATATTAGGATTTAAGCTAGAAACACTTACTTTACTTCTAACACCAGCCTCACGAGCAACACCATGAAGCACAAGTATTCCTTCTTTAAACTCTGGTATAAAAGTTTCAAACAATCTTTTAACAAAACCGTAATGTTTTCTAGTACATTTAATAAGTGGACCTTTAGTAGTATTTTCTATTTTATTTATATAAACCCTTATACTACTTCCCATTTTTAATGCTTCTCCAGGAATAATCTCACTTTTTGGTAAAATAGCTCTTGCACGACCTAAATCAACATAATAATTTTTAACATCTTCCATCAATAAAGTACCAACCATTATTTCATTTTCTTTATCTTCAAACTCTTTCATGATACTTTCTCTTTCTGCTTCTCTAACCTTTTGTGTTAAAACTTGTTTAGCAGTAGAAGTTGCTATTCTTCCAAAATCTTGTGGAGTAACTTCCTCTTGAAATACATCTCCAACTTTAGCATCTGGATGTTTTTCTATTATATCTTCTAATAATACTTGAGCATCTTCATTAATATCAGGTTCAGTAAATTTAGTATTACCTTCTTCATCAATATATTCTTCGCCATCATGATATTCATCAACAACAACATAATATGTATAAACTCTTATATCTCCAGTTTTTCTATCTATCTCAACTTTAACATTAGTTTTACCTTTAAAATTTTTCTTATATGCAGTTAAAAGAGCTTGTTCCATTCCTTCAAAAACTACATCTTCACTTATTTCTTTCTCTTCTGTTATATGTTTAACAGCTTTAATAAATTCCTTACCGTTCATTTTATCCTCTCTCCTTACTAGATATATCTAAAATATATTCATCTTTAATTAAATCATATTCATCCAAAATAGGATTAATTATATTAGTTGCCTCAACAATAGTATCTAAATCAATACCATTTATTCTATCAAGAACTATATTTAAAAAATAATACTTACCATTTTTAACATACTCTATAGAATCTACAACTAAATCCAATTTACTTATAGGTTCACTAATAATTTCTTTAATTATTTCTAATGTTTTATCCATATTCCCTCCAAACATTAATAAAAGTGGGATATTCTGCCCACTTAAATCTGTCAAAAGTATTATAACATAACTATTTAAATATGCAAAGTTTTTTTATTAATTCGATTAATTTTTCTAACTTTCTTAGTTATATTTTTTTCTATTTTTGATTTCAATATAATAAATTCATTTTTATCACTATAATAAACTTGTTTTAACAAACATAAAAATTCAGAATATGAAAAGATATCTAATAATAATAAATCTGCTAAAAACTCATATTTATCTACATCCACATTATAATAATTACAAGAATCTAAGACATTATTTAAATTACTATCATATTCTATCTTTAGATATTTCGATAATATATAATCTAAATTAGTAATATTATTATAAGGTTTATAATATTTTTTTGATAACAATTTTAAATAAGCTATATTTTTTTGACATTTTTGTCTTATTCTTTCAGAACTACAATTATAATCTTTAGAAATCTCAGAATAATTATCTCTATAGTAATAATGTTTTAAAAGCATTTCTATTTCATTTTTATCTTTAATATTTTTTAACAAGTCAGTTATAAGTTTTTTATCATCTAATTTATTAATATTTTCATCTAGTGTACTAATATTAACATCATCCAAATCACTCAAACTACAATTCTGAACATCATAATCATTTTTCTTCATTTTATAAGATAATAAATTAAATAAATAATACCTACCTTTTAACATCTTACCTTTAACAAAATTCATAAAAGAAACTTTATCTTCATAGCAAGATAAACAATTTAAATTATTAAATATTTCATTAACTATAGTAACTTTTAAAAATCTTTTAAGAATATCAGAAAAGTTATCTTTATTTGATTTACTCAATAATTTATATGCACACTCCAACCCAACTATAAATAAGTCTTCTTTATTATTTATAAATTTAAAATCATTAACTAAAATATCATTAATTAAATCAAGGTTTTCTTTCAAAAGTTCATCTTCTATTTTACCATTCATGTATAACACCCACTTATTTCCTTTTTTCGAAAAAATATGTTACCAAAAACTCATCTATAAGTCAAATTTTTTATTTGACAAACAAGTATTCTTATGTGTATAATATTGATTGCTTAGTGGCAGTTTGTTTTAAATTTTAATAATGTGTTTATTTCTAGTACCTAGTAGCTTGCTGCCAAAGTGAAAGAATAAATAACACCCTATTAACAATTTAAAATGTCTTTAAGTAATAAAAAGAAAGGAGATTATTATGTCAAGATATACTGGACCTCAATACAAAAAATCACGTAGACTTGGTTTTTCTACTTTAGAAAATGGTAAAGAATTAGCTCGTCGTCCTTATGCTCCTGGTATGCATGGAACTGGAAGACGTAAAAAAGTTAGTGAATACGGAATCCAATTACAAGAAAAACAAAAAGTTAGATTTATGTATGGTTTAAACGAAAAACAATTTAGAAGAACTTTTGATAAAGCTTCTAAAATGAACGGTATAGCTGGTGAAAACTTCTTAAGACTTCTAGAAAGTAGATTAGATAACTTAGTTTATAGAATGGGACTTTCAACTACTAGACGCGGTGCTAGACAAATAGTTAACCATGGACACATTTTAGTTAACGGAGTTAAAGTTGATATTCCAAGTTATACTTGTAAACCTGGTGATGTAATATCTGTTAAAGAAAATAGTAAAGAACATAAAGCAATATTAAATACTATTGAATTAAATATCAAAACTCCTGCCTACGTAGAATTTGATAATAAAAAATTAACAGGTACTTACTTAAGATTACCAGAAAGAAATGAATTAAATGCTGATATTAATGAATCATTAATCGTTGAATTCTATAATAGATAGTATTAAAAAAAGTTGAGTTATTCCTCAGCTTTTTTTGTTACTAAATCATAATAATTATATTTAATTAAGTATTTACTCATGCTAACTCTATTAGCAACAATACTATTCATATTATTTATATAATCTAGATCTGCATCCCCAGCAAATATACCAGTAACACTATTATATTTACCCTTATCACTTATCCAACTCATATTATTAAAAATACTTAATCCTTCATCATCACTTAATATATCTTTACCAATAATTAATCTAGAATCATATTTAACTCCAAACAAATTATACAATGTAGGAAGTACATCAATTTGACTACCCACCTTATCAATCTTAACTTTATCCATCTTACTATTCCATAATATAAAATTACTCTTGTTTACTAAAAATAAATCATCTCTTTCATAATCAGATATCTCATTAATATTATCCATATCTAAAGCATAGGGATAATGGTCTCCAACTAAAGCAATAACAGTATCATCTAACTTACCACTCTTTTTTAACCTTTTTATCAAATTTAAAAGTGCCCTATCTAATTCAATCTGCGTAGCAAGGTATGCTTTACTTTCTAAACTGTAATCCATTTCTTCTACAAATGATTTATTTTTATTTGCAATATAGTTTCCATAGTTATAATCCATGTGCCCACTAACAGTTGCATAATATACAAAAAACTTATCATCATTAATATAATCATCTACAGTACTATTTATCATATCAACATCACTTTGTGGCCAAACAGTACAATCTATCCTAGTTTCTAATCCATTACCACAACCTAAATAATTATCTAATCCAATAGATTTTAAATATTGATTTCTATTTTGAAAATCATATTGATTATCATGATAAGCATAAGTATTATAATCCATATCTTTAAATCTATTTCCTATTCCCCATTCATAGCTATTCTTACCATTTCTCCAAACTTTACTCAACATTTCTATATTAGGATATAATCCAGTTAATTCTTGATATTCTCCTCCTATCGTACTGAGTACCAAAGGACTATAAAAATTATTAAAAACAAAGCCATTATTAACTAACTCATACAAAGTTGGAGTTAATTCTTCATTAACAGCAATAGAATTAAAACTCTCAGCCATAAATAATATTAAATTTTTATCTTTAAAATACTCACTATATTTATTTTTATAAGTACCATTTTCTTCTTTAAAATAATTATGCATCCTAAGTAACGTCTTATCAGTTTCTTCACTAATCAATTTGTCAAAATCTACATCTATAACATTTTTATCATACTTAGTTTTAATATTTACATTTTTATTTACACTAACAACTTTATCTTTAAAACCAAACATACTTCTTTTAATATCAAGTAATGTACTAGGAATAACACCTACATACTCTTTATACAAACTACTATTATCTACATTGTAATATAAATTATTTAAACTACTATTTAACATTACACTTAAGCAATATATATTATAACTATTCAAAATAAATATTAAATACAACACCATATTTCTTTTATTAATCTTATTATATTTCATATATTTACTTATAAAACAAATTATTATAAAAGGAATAAACATAATAAATATATAAAATATATTATGATATATATAATTAAACATTTCTTTATAAAAACTATTTAAATTACCTGCCATTCCAACACTCTTAATAGAAAAATATACATTAAATATTTTTTTAAATACTATTTCTAAGCTAAAATATAAACAAATAAAAAACACAACTATTTTATTTACTAAACTTCCCTTTTTATAGAATAATCTATTAATAAACATCAATACAAAAGTTATAAACATTAAATATATAAAACTATACAAGTTCTTATAACTAAATGTACTTATTCCAAATATCCTAAACATTAATTCTAAATATATTAAACATATATAATATTCTAAAAATAGTTTTATAGTATCTTTCCTCATAATACATCTCCAATAATCTATATTATATAATATTTTTATCAAACAAAAAATATTAAATTAATGATATAATAAGATTTATCAAAAGAAAGGAAATAATAATGGAAAAAGAAAAACTAAATCATAAATTAAATTTAATATTAAAAACAATTAAATATAATGGATATGCTTATTTGTTTATAATTTCAAATGATATAAATATAAGAAATTATTTTTTTAAGAACATTTCAACTTTAGAAAGTATAGTTATTATTGACGACAGTAAAATCGTAGACGACAACATAATAATAGATAATATTATAAAGAAAAAAAACATTTTATTAACTAACATAAATATAAATAATATTGATTCTTTATATTATAGATTAGTATTTAAAAGAGAATTATTATGGGATAACAATAAAACAATTATTATAATTTCAGATGAAAAAACTATTCTTCCTCTACTACAAACAAATCAATCATTAGCAAGTGTCTCTTCTTTTCAATTTATAGATGATTACATAAATGAAAAAGAAACAAAAAAAAAATTAATTAAAGACAAAGATTCATATTCTCATTAATTAATTTTTTTATTGCTTATAAACTTTCTTAATATCATTTACTAATATTTGATATTTATCATATCTTTTTTCTACTCTACCATACACATTAACTATATCTCCTATTTTTATATCATTTAATAATTTAAATTTATTAGGAAAAATAATTAAATCAGCATTATCAGTTTCATCACTACAAACTAAGAAAGCCATATCAGCATCATCCTTAGTTTTTATTTTCATCATTTCATCAACTAATAAATATAGTTTAACAGATTTATCAAAAAAATCTTTTAAATCTATTAATTTAATACTATTATTATATTTAACTATAGGATGGTCTGATAAATAAAAACCAAAAACATCTTTTTCATACTTTATAAGTTCTTCACTATCATATTCTTCATAATATTCTAAATTAGGAACGCTAACAAACATATCATCACCATCACCAGAAAGTTCACTGTAATCTATTGCATTACTTAAATTTTCCATCATAGTATGTCTATTAATACCAAAAGAATCTAAACAACCAGACATTATTAATAATTGAATAGTTTTTTCTCCAACACCATTAACATTAACTTTTCTTACAAAATCAAAATAATCTTTAAACTCATCTTTTCTTACATTTACTATTAAATCACTAACACTAGTTCCAATAGTTTTAATTATATTAAATGGCAATAATATTTTATCATCTACAACTTTGTATTTGCTACTACTTAAATTAATATCAGGTTTACATATATTAATATTCATTCTTTTTAAACATCCTAAATATTCTTTTGTTTTCAAATCACTTCCAATATTATGATTCAATAATGCTTCATAAAAATATATTGGATAATGAGTTTTTAAAAAACACATTTCATAACCAATCAACGCATAACTAACTGAATGACTTTTATTAAATCCATAATTTGCAAATTTAATAATTAAATCATATACTTTTATAGAAGTTTCTTCACTATAGCCATTATTAACAGAATTAGTAATAAATTTGTTTTTTTCCTCTTCAATAATATTCATTTTCTTTTTGCTAATAGCACGTCTAATTAAATCTGCTTCAGCAAAAGAATAATGAGCCATTGTAGAAAGTATTTGCATTATTTGCTCCTGATAAATAATAATACCATGAGTACTTTCAAGAATAGGTTTTAAATCATCACTAATATAATCGACTTCTTCTTTACCATTTTTTCTAGCTATATAACTATCAATATTTGCCATTGGACCAGGTCTAAATATAGCAATAGCAGCAATTAAATCAGAAAAATTACTAGGATTTAATTTTCTCAAAAAATTCTTCATTCCACTACTTTCAAATTGAAAAACGCCACTAGTATTTCCTTTAGAAAATTCTATATATGTTTTTTTATCATTTAATGGTACTGAATGTATATTAATTTTTCTACCTATTTTATTTTCAACAGATTTCATAATACTATCTAATATAGTTAAATCTTTAATAGCAAGAAAGTCCATTTTCAATAATCCTAATTGTTCCAAATACTCCATTGTATAGCCAGTCAAATAATTATTATCACTCTTTATAACAGGAACTAAATCAGTTAAGCTAACACTACTAATAACTACACCTGCAGCATGAGTTCCAATTTGTCGTTTTATACCTTCTAATTTCATAGCAACATAATATGCATTCTTTAAATTACTATATTGTTCTATCATCTTTTTTACATTATCATTTAAATTATCTTTTAAACTTTTTTTAGCCTCTATAAAATTACTTAATCTATCAACTATCTTACTATCAACTTCTAAACATTTAGAAACATCTCTAAGTACTTGTTTACTACCCAAAGTACCATATGTCATTATATTACTAACTTTATCTCTTCCATACTTACTAACAACGTAATCAATTACTTTATATCTTTTAGTAGCATCAAAATCTATATCAATATCTGGCATAGTAACTCTTTCAGGATTTAAAAATCTTTCAAATAATAAATTATATTTAATAGGATCTATTTCAGTTATACCTAATGTATAACTAACTAAACTACCTGCAGCGCTACCCCTTCCAGGCCCAACCATAATATCATTTACTTTAGCATATCTTACATAATCATAAACTATTAAAAAATAATCAACATATCCCATATTCTTAATTACATTAAGTTCATACTCTAATCTATTCTTATATTGATCACTAACTTTATTATTAAGTCTTTTAATAAGTCCTTTATTACATAATTTTTTTAAAAAATCATAACTATCATCACAATATTTAGGTATATATTTTTTATCAGAACAAATATTAATATCAATCATATTACTAAACTGTATAGTAGTACTAATATCAAACTCATCATAATTTTTACCAATTACATTATTACTATAATCAAGAAAACTATAATCACTAATAGTTAAACCTTTATCTATCATATGTAAATAATTTACATACTTAACACTATCTTTATCTAAACTATACACTTTATTTATTGATACTACATTGTTAGTAACACCTAAACTATCATTTAATTCATCTTTATTTATATAACTAATATATTTATCAACAATGTTAATTTTATTATATAATTCTTTTGATTTACATGGTATAACACATATAATATTATCTGTATAAAATCTCTCATTAAATAAATCTACTAAACCTTCATAATTTTTAGGATACAAATAATATTCTAAAGAATCTGTTTCTTTTATTAAACCAATAATAGGTTTTATATTATTATTTTTACATTTAGTATAAAATTCCATAGTACCATATAAATTATCATTTAATATACCAAGTACTTTTATATTATTATTATTTGCATATTCTACCAAATTATCTATTTTAACTAAACTATTTAGTAATGTATAATCTAATACTATTCCTAAATTAATATAATTCATATAGCACGACCTTTCTAAATTTATTATACAATAAAAACTAGTCCTTAACTAGTTTAAGTTATTAATTTTTGTTTAATTATAAGTCATATTATTTTTATAATATTTAAAAATATTAATATATTATGATTTTTATAAAAAAATTAACAAAAATATAATAAATTTATCAAAAAAATAATTTTAAGTTCAAAAGTTGTTTGACTTTGTATTTCATTTATGATAAACTAGGTTAGAATTCTTATTAAGGAGGGAAAACTAATGGCAACAAAAGTAACAACTAAAAAACCTTTATTTGGTAACAAAAGATCTCATGCATTAAATGCTACTAAAATGAGACAAAACCCAAATTTACAAACTTATACAATAAATGGAGAAAAAGTTAGATTAACTGCTAGAGAAGCTAGAACTATAAGAAAAGCTAGCAAAAAAACTGAAAAGACTGCTTAATAAATTCGGAACTAAGTTCCGTTTTTTTATTTATTAGGTTTTATGATTTTAAATTTATCCAACAAAAAAGTATAAAGTATATCGTTCCATATATTTAATTTTCGATATATTTCTATCTTCCTACTATCTTCCTAACAGTGTATTATTTTATCAAACAAAAAATAGAATACAATATGTATTCTATTTATACCATTCATCACTAATATTTACACTAGTACTTTCAGGCATTGGATTAGGTAGATCTACTTTTACTAATAAAGGTAATTTAAAAGATGTACCAAATACTAAAGCATTTCCTGGTAAAAAAGATTTTAACTTTTCAAAAGTGCTATCAGTTATATTACTAGTTATAGATTTAATCATATTCAAATCATCTGGATAAAACATTCTTAATACCACAAAGTTAGAACATTGACTTAAACTAGTTACTGATAGTTCACTAGGTCTTTGTGTAATCATACCAAGAATAACACCATATTTTCTACCTTCTTTAGTTATTCTATCAAAAATATTATAACCCAATATATTTATATCATTATCATTTTGAACATATCTATGAGCTTCTTCCAAAATTATATGTATAGGAAAACTTCCTCTATTATCTAATCCAGTTGCAAAATCAAAAAACATTTTTGATAATATTTTAGTTAATTTTTTAGCCATTCTTTCATCAATATAATTTAAATTAAAATTAATTATTTGATAATTTCTATTACTCTTAAACAGATTTCTAACATATTCACCTTTAGAAACAAATTCTCCTACTTTAAAATATTCTTTATAATCACTATTTATTATTTGTTGTAATCTAACTTTAAGTTGATTATATAAATCATACATTTTATCACTTTTAAGAACTCCCTCACTTATAAGAGCAAATTCCATTGCATAATAAATATCATCCAAACTATATATAAAATTAGGAATACCTTTTATAGTACCTAAATCTAATTTCTTATACTTTTCTAATAAGTCAACAACATATTGTACAGAGTTCATCTTTCCTTGTTGATCTATATTTAAACATTGTCTAATAGTTCTTGTATATCCCGGTTGAGCAATCTCTGTTTCTAAATTCAAAGTTGGAGTATTATATCTAGATAACACAGCGATAACTTGATCTCTAATTTGAGTACTAGTTCTACCACTAGTTAATATGTCAAGTAAACAGCTAGCAATAATATCATTTTTATATTTCGATACATTTTCATCAGTATTTTTAAATATATATACCAACTTTAAAGTTTTTTCAAGTATTGGCAATTGATTTGGACTATTGACATCTAATAACAAAGCTAAATCATCAACACTTAAAAAGTAAGCTGGAATATTTATTATTTCACCTTCAGTTAAATCTACTTTAGTAGAATAATTTTTAAATCCCATTCCATCAATATTATTTAAACTTTTAAAAGCATTATTATACTCTCCATAAACATCAAATAAAGCTATATGAGCTCCACGAGGTAAGTTAGATGAGCTTTTATAAAATATATTCTGTAATAATCTAGTTACAGTACAACTTTTACCACTGCCAGTATTTCCTATTACAGCAAAATGATTAGAAAAGAAATTATTAAATTTACTAGTTATGCTAAAACCATCATACACTAAACTCTTTCCTATATAAAATGAATCTACGTTATCTAAATCTTGATTACCAAGTAATAATTCTAATTCACTTTTATATATTACCCTACATCCACCACTCAAATTAGGTTTTCTAACTAATCCACTTGTAAAAACATTATCATTTATTATACCAATTAATAATATATCAATAATATCTCTTTCTATATTAATTATCTCACCAACTACTTTTTTATCATTATCATTAAATATTACATGTAAATTTAAATAATTAGTATCGATAACATTAGATTTATTTTCTATTATTACATGATCATCATATATTTTTAAAATACTACCAAACATATAAAACACCTTCTATTCTATATACATTCTAGCATATAAAAGTTTAAAAAAAAAGAGGTTACCCTCTTTAATAAGTAAATACAGCACTAACAATGATTGCAAGTAATATGAATAGTACTAACACGATGAAGAAATCACCGAATTTATTATTACCTCTAGCTGTAGTGCTTGCACTTGTACAAGTTGATTTATTCATATATAATCCCTCCTTAAATGAAAGCCCCTACTATGATAATTAATAAAATAAATAGTACTAATATGAATGCAGCAGCTCCAACGCCACCGTTATTAGCACAGCATCCTCCGCGGTTCATAAAACCCCTCCTTTTCATTACTCACTTTATTTTATGGCAAATCACACTTTTTTGTGAGTATTTTATTGTAATTTTATGATTATCAAGTTATAATAATATTTGTAATTAAAAGAAAGGAAGATAGATTTGAAAAAGAAAGTTTTAGTTACTATATTGATTGGTTTAGCAATGTGTGGTTGTGGTAAAGTATCAAAATTAAAAAATAGTGAAGAAGCCGTAGTTAAATTCGATAAATTAGATGGAATTAGTGTAGATTCATTATATGACAATTTAAAAGATAGATATGCTATAAGTATATTAATTGATATGATTGATAAAGAAATATTATTTAAAGAATATAAAGATAAGTTAAATGACGCTGAAGATTACGCTGATGAACAAGTTAAAAATTTAAAGAAAAATTATGACTCTGATGAAGAACTATTAAATGCTATAAGAAGTTATTATGGCTATAATACTTTAAAAGAATTTAAAGAGTACATAGAATTAAATTATTTTAGAGACTTAGCAACTGACGACTACGCAAAAAAACAAGTTACAGATAAAGAAATAGAATCTTATTATGATACTGATATTGTTGGAGATATCGAAGCAAGTCATATTTTAATAACTGCAGATGTTAAAGATGATGCAACTGATAAAGAAAAGACAAAAGCTGAAGAAAAAGCTAAAAAAACTGCAAAAGAAGTTATTGAAAAGTTAAATAATGGTGAAGACTTTAGTGAGTTAGCTAAGAAATATTCTAAAGATGACTCTAACAAAGATAAAGGAGGAGCTTTAGGAAAATTCAACAAAGGTGATATGGAAGAAGCTTTTGAAACTGCTGCATATGCATTAAAAGTTGATGAATACACTAAAGAACCAGTTAAAACTTCTTATGGATATCATATAATTAAAAAGACTAAAGAATATGATAAAAAAGAACTTAAAGATGTTAAAGAAGATATTATTAAAACTTTAGCAGAGAAAAAAGTTAATGAAGATAAAACTATTTCTATAACTGCATTAAAAGAACTAAGAAAAGATAAAGGTATGAAAATAGAAGATGATGAATTAAAATCTAGTTATAATAAATATATAAACTCTTTATATAATTATTATGCTACTTCAACTACAACTTCATCAAACAATTAATTATACTAAAAAATGGTCTAACACTGGACCATTTTTTTTATATTGTAATTTCAACCGCACCACTTAATTTAATTTTATCAGATAATAA
>OIYG01001026.1_pt1 | contig 23021 bp, 43 predicted proteins | sample 1587861 | NCBI WGS metagenome assembly OIYG01 (sample SAMN03283272) | human gut metagenome | biome: human-associated habitat; material: feces | host: Homo sapiens | place: Peru | collected 2012 | reverse complement strand
GGCGGGCAGATAAAGCCCGCCACCACATACAAAACCGCCGCCCCGCCCGGCTATAGGCGGGAGAAAGAGAGTATATCATGGACAAAAAGATCATCATACCGGACGCATACACCCCCGAGACTGTCGCAGCCGTCGCCGACATCGTAGAGCAGGCGGAGACCTGCAAAGCCGCCTACTTTTGGGTGCCTGCATGTAGTGCCGCGTCCCGCCGCTGGCACGAGGAGCAGCACAGCCGCGACCGCGTCGAGTGGGCAGAGGGCGGGCACACATACACTGCCGCATACCACTATCGCGAGAGCTGCTCGCACTGCTACGCGTCCGGCGAGTATTGCCGCGACGGCAGCGCGACCACGCTTACAGCCATCCGCAACTCCCTGCGCCGCATGGAGGCAGCGCAGAGCAGGGGCGCGGCTATATGATCATCGTCTACGCCCTGCTACTGCCCGCGCTGATCCTGGTCTGGATCGCGCGCGACTCATAACCCTTCTGCCGCCCCACGTGGGCGGCTTTCTTTTCGCCCCGTCTGGACGTATGCCCGGCGGGGCTTTTGCGCGTCCTGCGCCGCCTGTGCGCGTCCTGGGGCGTCTTGGGACGGCGTCCGTATATCGCCTGTATATGTCAAACGTTCTGAGAGCCCATAAAACGCCCTCAGAGCGTTTTTTATACGAGAGGGTATAAATACCTATCCCGCACCATTAAAACGCCATGGTGGGCGCGTATACGCCCCACAGAGCTATTACAGCCGCCCGCCATTGCAGCCGCGCATCAGCAGCACGACAGCCGCAGCCACGACGCCCGCACGCCGTCCGCATGATCACCGCCGACGGCAGCCACGACGCCCGCGGCGGGCGAAGCTCTGCCGCTGCAAGCCCGGCTACCCGCCGCCAGCGTCCCGGATCGCCGCCTGTCACGTGATCGCGCCCGCTCTGGGGGCTGCCTGCCGCCTCCAAGCCCACCGAGCCGCCCCGAGCCGAGACCGCGCCGCCTCGACAGCCCCTCAACCGCGGCGCAGAAAAACCGCTCGATTTTTCGAACGGTTTTGAAAAAATTCTGATCGGGTTTTTGAAAAGTTTTTGGAAAGTTTGGAAAAATTTCGGTGCGGGATTCGCTCTGCGATAGTCGCTGAATAGTCGCTCGATAGTCGCTCGATAGTCGCTGACCATTTCGCGCGGGATAGTCGCCGAGTCTCCTATAGTCGCTCCGAGAGGGCGGCACCTCTGATAGTCGCTGCCGGATAGTCGCAGCTCTCCCTCCACCGCGAAGGGAGGGGTCCACCTCCTCCCCGATAGTCGCGGCGGAGTCTACTCCGGCTTCTCCCCGGTCTTGTCCTCATACTCGTCCGGCTTCAGTCCCTGCATATAGCGTTCCTGGAGCTGTTTCGGAGTGAGATTCGCCTCTCCGAGAGGGTTTCTGGTAGATTCTGGTAATTCTGCGTTATCCCGCATCCCGTAATAGCACTTCGCACGGAAGCAGTATGCTAAAAAATTCATCTTCCCGGCGACCACAAGTTTTGCGTCAAAAGATTGTTGAAAATCTTTAGCCTTTTTGAGAATTTCCGGTGTGATATTCGTGAACCCCCGCTCCGTCCCATGTATAATCGCGTTCACTTTCTGCAATCCATACCCCAGGCTCAGGCACACTTCCTCCCATACAGGCGTCCGTCCCTCGTTCGCGCAGCGGTCGTAGTAGTCGCTGATTCTCTCCGCCATTTCGTCGTCGTCCTTCACGGTCGGCTTTCGGAACTCGGTCAGCAGTTCACGGAGAATCTGACTCACAAACGCGCGCTCTTCGTCATTCTCAGGCGTCCAGACCTTACTCGGGAGGTATTTCGTCCTATCGGTCGTTTTCTTGTACTGCCTTGCGTCGGGCATATCCTCCTCGGGAAGCGTCAGCGCGTTGATGATAGTCGCTTTGTCCTTCTCGTCGACTCGCTCCGCGACGCTCTCAGCGTATTGCACGGCTCGCTTCCTCGCGTAGCTGGCGGGCGGTTTCTGCTCGCGCGTCTCCTTCTTTGGTTTCGGCGGGGACTTCGGTCTGCCTCTCTTCTTCGGCGCGTCCGAGTTGGTTTTCTTTTCGTCGCTCATTCTATGCTCCATCTCCTGTTCATTCTCTCACCACTGTGTGTATTTCTCATTCAACACTCCGGGGGATATATATTTACTCTCCCGGAGCAAACTTCGTTCCGTTGCGCCCTGCGCGAAGGACTTATTCGATCTCAGATTTGATTCTGCGCTGTTCCGCTAACCGTTCGGCGCAAATTGCTTTCTGCTCCTCACTCATCACCCGCGGCGCGTTCACAGTCACCCACCGTTTCGGGACGGTGTACTTTCTTGCGCCGTCGTTCCCGTTCTGTGTGGTGACCTCATTCGGTCTCTCTGTCGCGAGTCGGTCGAGCTTCCGTTTCAGCCGTCCGTTGTGCGTCTCAATAGTCGCTGTGCTTTCCGCTTCGTTGAACAGGATTATTGTCTCCTGTTCGATTCTCGATAGATTGTTCATGCTTTGATCTCCTTTCGCCCCGTAACACGTCATAACACCCGTCTCTCGAAAAGGTGTTACGTGAAAAATATGCTTGCCACCTGACTATTTTATATATTGTAACACTGTAACACCTGTAACACCTGTATTATATACATACGCGCGAGCACATCATTTTATTGGGTATTCCTCGCGCAAAATATATACGCGTATATAAGCGTGTAAAAATGGTGTTTCATGTGTTACGGTGTTACAGCATCCATTTTTGTCAGGTGGCAAGCCGCTTTCTGGCGTAACACCTGCCGTAACAGCGGGTGTGTTGCGTTGTTACGCCGATTCAAAATTATACAATTTCGTTGTTGCGTACGCTGTATTTTTCGACGGATTTGTCAGATTCGACAGTTTCACCGTCTAAGTAAACCCAGACGCACCTCACTGGTTTGCCATGCAAACGAATCAGCGAGGAGGTCTTTCCCTCGCCATCACGTCTCAGATAGTCGCGGCTCGCCGCCCATTGCCTGAACGCGGTGGGATTAAACCCGGCGTCGGACATGACGCGGCTGAATACCGACGCGATGACAGCGACTCCCGGGCGGTCGAATCCGGCGATTTTGTATTCTCCCCACACCTCGCGCTGAATACCGTCGTCCGGCGCGAGGAATTTCGACTCATTCTCCGCGATGGTTCCCCAGAGCCACTCAAGCGCACGCTGGTTAATGTCAACCTCCTGCTTGGTGGGCAGGTACTTCGCGACGTCGGAAGGCGAAAGAGCCGTTCCGGTGTGCCACAGCAGCCGCTCAGCAAGCGCGTCTGCGGTGAGGATAATCGAAGCCGAGAGCGCGAGCTTCTCGGTGGTTTTCGAGTTCTCAAGCTCCGCACGGTAATGCTCCTGCAAAGTCTTCGCGGCGGCAAGCACCTGCGGCGTGAGTCCCGCGACGAATTCCTTTCCCGCGAAGCCCCAGTTCTGCGTCAGCACATCAGAGAGCCCGCGATAGTCGCTGAGAAGTCTTTCGTCGCCACAGGAAATCTCGATGACGCGGTTCAGCGCGCCTGCGCCGGAAGTGTCATTTGAGATCGGCATCTCGCCCGTGGTGATGATGGTGTTCTGCCAGGATTTTATCTGCTGGAAAGAGCCGTCTTTCGACCCTCGGGAGCGTCCCTGACCCTCCGCGAGCATATAGATTGTGTCGTCAAAGTCGCGGCGATTCTTTACGACCTGAAGCTCGTCCACGCAGAGCGGAGCAGAGTTGAAGAACCCCGCGGCGGTTTCCAGCCCGACGAAAGTCGAATTGAAGTTGCGAATGTATCCCTCCGAGCTGTTGGGCGAAGCCCAGACAGACGCGGCGAGCTTCAGCAGCATCGTCTTTCCGTTTCCGGTTCGCCCCCATACGTGAACGAAGAAGGGAAGCGCGTGAAGCGGCTTGACGAGTACCGACGCGAGCGAAGCGGCAAGCGTTATCCTTGCAATGGTGCTCTCATTCCGCGCCTTTGAGGCGGCTCTGAACCACGTCTCACGGTCGCCCTGCTCATGGAAGGATTCGAACACAGCCCTGAATCCCGGTGCACCGTCGAACTCGACAGAGTCGGCGTAGGGGACGAACTTTCCGTTCGCCGTCCATCCGACCCGCGCAACCGAATGGCGTTCGGGAAGCTTGTCGTAGTTCATCGCCTCAAGGTCGGTGAAGTACTTGACGAGCGTCTTCGCGTTCTCTGAGTCGACCGCGATCCCGAACCGTGCGAGATCGACGATCTTCGCGGCGGACGCCAGAATCACCTTTTCGACGACGATGGTCTTCCATTCGCCCGACCGCCTGAACGCCACCTCAAGCCGGACCTCTCCCGAGTCGAGATTGACGAGCCGCCCGGAAAGCATTATCGGATGTGGGCACACAATAGTCGTGTCGCCGTATGCCGAGACCGATACGCCAGAGTCGCTGCATACATACCGACCGCAGTCCAGCGCGAGCGGCTGACCGGAGAATTCGGTCGTGTTCGCGTAGTCGCTTTCGTTGACCTTTTCACCGCATTCCTTCGCATAGTCGCGCATCTCAGTCTTGAATCCGGAGTACCCGAGTTTTCGCGCAATTTCGTCTACTTTGACAATTGCTCTCCGGTATGTAAACGGATTTTTGTAATAGTTGCTGTAGAGCCAACCGTGCGGAACGGCGTTTTCGAAATCTTCGAACGTCCACGCGGGGAACTCTTTAATTTTTGTTTCAAGGATTTCCGCCATAGTATTGTATCACTTTCCACACGTCTTTTCAAGCTCTCCTTTCATAGCCGTGATAATCGCGTCGGCGTCCAGCTGTCCGGCGAGTCCGCTGTCGGCAGAGCATTCGCTCAGAGTGTTCGACAAAGAGCAAATGAATTGCCTTCGCACCTCGGATTCCGGATAGTCGAACAGCGAGCGGTAGAAAGTCGCGAGCTTCCGGAAATTCGCCTTGTCCCGCTCCTTCTCCGCCTCGCGCCGACGGTTGTCTGCCTGCCGTTTCTCAATCGCGCGAGGGTCAACACCGGGCGAGACGCCGAAATCCTCGCCGAGCTTTCGCACCGCGTCGGAGAAGGGGAGATTAAAGAGTTTCATTACAAAACTGATAACATCTCCGCCCGCGCCGCAGACAAAGCAGTGGAACTGCGTGTCCGTGTAGCTCAGATTGTCATCCTTTCCGCCGTGAATAGGGCAGGGACAGCGTCCCTTGCGGTGTCCGGGATCGGCATACCGCTCTATCGCGCGGGGCATGGAGACAGCCGACTTGACTGTCTCCACGTCGTAGCGGCGGAGATCGGCGAGATCGGCACCCGAATAGTCGCCTTGAAAGCTCATTTCGCCCCCTCCAGAATCTCGAGGATCCTCCGCCCGGTACACCGCTTGTCGCAGAACAGAAAGTCAACGCCGTAAGCTATATGGACCTTGTAAATGCGCTCCATAAGTTCCTTCCCGCTTATCGCGTATGGAATTTTCCCCTGCATCGGATTGTGCCAGTCTTTGACGTCGCGGATCGACTTGCACCACCCGCCGTGCTCGCACAGCACAACGAGATGGATTCCGAGTTCCTTTGCGAGTCGCACCTCACGCATGAACCGCCCGGAGTCGTTGGTGAGGTTGGTGGCGAGCTCGCTGAGATTGTGCTTACGGTCTACCACAAGTTTAGAGTTGTCCATGCTCATATAGTCGCCGACAACAAGCTTTGAGGAGATGTGCCTTATCCCCTGATCGTCGAAATACCGGATTATTTTCTCGATGATATGCGCCTTTTCCCGGCTGTCGATCTGGATTATCATGTCTTCCTCCTCTCGAATATCCCGGGATTGTCCACGATGAGCGCGTGAAGCGCGTTCGCGAACTCATCAACCTTTTGCTCGTCGTGGTCGCGATACCCGAGATTCTGGAGAACGGCGTGTACGATTTCGTGCAGAAGGACGCCGTGCATTTCCTGCTCGGGATTCGGGAGAATCCGGATTATCAGCTTGTCATAAAGAATTTCTCCGGCGCAGTTCGCCGCGCCGATGTCGAGCCGATCGGTTATCTCGACCTTGTATGTTTTGCCGCCTACCTTTACAGATTTAGGAATTGTCATACTCTCACCTCACCACGGCAGCTTATCGTCGACTATCTCGAACTGCGGAGCCGCCACAGAAGCCCCTGACGCGCCCGTGGCGGCGTTTTGCGGCGAGACATGATAAGTAGTCGCGGAATCATTTCCCGCGCCCTGTGGCCCACTCTTTGCGCCGCAGAAGTGGCACTTGTCGACCTCGCACACGACAGTCGTGCGATTGTTGCCGTCCTTGTCCTGCCACTTGTTCGTCACGAGCCGCCCTTCGACAATGACCTGGTCGCCTTTCTTGAAGTACTTCGAGATGAACTCAGCGTTCTGACGCCACGACGAGCATTCGAGGAAGCACTGCGTTTCGACCTCCTTGTACTTCTCGCTCCATGCTGCGGTGAATTTGCAGTAGCTCACGCCGCTCTGCGTCTGCTTCAGCTCAGGATCGGCGGTGAATCGACCCTGAAACACGACCTTGTTAAGCATTATTTGTTCTCCTTTCCGGCGGCGATTGCGGCATCGAGAGCATCAGTGACGCTTGCCCGCTGACCGACTCCGCGCTGCCTCGACGCTTCGATGTCCTCCGGCTCGCCCTCAACAATCGCGCCGAGAAGCTCGGACGGGCAGTACATTCTCGCGAAGAACGCCGCCGCGCGGTAAAACAGCATCTGCTCCGGCATGTTCTTCCACTTCGGGTTACTCATCCAGCCCTCAGCCGCCGCCATTTTCATCGAGATTTCAGTACCATCAACAGTCTCGCTGTCGGATGTCCGTATCGCGCGGATGAAGCAAGCGCGGTTGTCAGCCCCTTTCGTGCCGGTGTAAACCGGATGAGCGTCGCGGAAGCGTCCGCAGGAGTTGATGATAGCCATGCAAGCCTGACCGCTCCAGCGGGGCTTGCCTTTCACCACGTCGACGTTCTGGAGGACGGCGAGCGGGGAGAGTCCGGCGCGTGCCGCCATTTCAATAGCGACGAAGCAGTCCTGAGGCTTGTTCTGGTATTTCTCCGGGATCATCTGTGACTTCGACAGCATGATCGCGACGCGCTGAGTCTGTTCAAAGGCGTTCTTGTCCACCCAGATGTTAGAGACGTTCATTGGCGCGGCGTTAATCGGCGCGACAGCCTGTTCGTTAGCCGCGGGAATGATTTCTTGTACGTTATCCATTTTCTGTACTCCTTTTAATCAATTCGTTTTTAACAGTTCGTTGAGTGCTTCGTCGATCGCTTTGTTTATGCGCCGATGATAAGCCTTCACTTCGCCAATAGTCTTGCACCACTCAATGTCGCGCCCGAGGAGGTAGTCATCCACGGCAGCCGCGCCGATGAGATTCAGCGAGTCGACATCGGGCGGAGAATAGCGCGTGAAATTGGTAATCGGTTCAGGGACTCGCTTCACGCCGATCATTGCCCTGCGCCAGCTCTCGACACCGTTCAGCCCGCAGAGCTTCGATTCGGGCAGCGGCATTCCATTCAGCATAGTCGCCTCCTACTCAATCTCTTTCGCCGCCCACTTCGGTAGCCCGAGCGTGTTCACCATTCCGAACGCGCCCTCATACCCGTACCAGTTCCCGGAGTCGAGACAGGATTTGTAAATCCCGATAGCTTCCCGGAATCTGTCCTGCCCGCTTTTGATCATGAGGTCGTCGGCTTGCAGGATATTAACGAGGTAGGGCGGCTCTTTTTCGACGCAGACGAACAGAAAGTCGCACGATATTCCGTACTCGCGCTCGACCGCCTCCTTGAACATGGCAGCCTGCATGTCATATCCCAGCGCGTAGGCTTGCTTCACCATCGTCTCGGTGTCAGCCCGCGCACAGGTTTTCAGATCGACTATCAGCCCGCGGCGGTCAAGCATTCTCACGCTGTCCGGACGCGCCTGGCAGTCGAGTCCGGTCATCTCGTCCTGCCAGTAGTAGGAGGTCTCCACTTCCCCGCGGAGAAGAAAGTCGGCGCGGGGATTTTTTCGGATAGCGGCAGTCATTTCAGAGATAAGCACCATGTCATCGGCGGAAATCACAGTCCGGTTTTCCACAGAATCCACAAATTTCTGATACTCTTCCTTCCCGGTTTTCGTTCGCCTGTCACACTGCGGCGCGACGGCATACTCGTAGAAGAAGCTGTCCGGCTCAAGCACGTATTTGTGCAGAGCTGAGCCGAACTGCATCGCGGCGGTGGGCGGCTCGGGATGCTCCTGAAGCCACTTGAACTTCGCGGGAGTGTCATTGAGCAGACACCAGAGCTTCGTTTTGCTGACGCCCGGTCTTGCGTGATATTCCGCAATGGAATCCTTCGCTGTCACGTTTTCGTCTCCTCTCTCTCCTTGAGCTTCGCGACCAGATACCGGAGGTTATCCTCGGTTATGTCGAACGTCATCGACCAATAGCTGTCCTCGTCCCGCGCGACGCGCTGAGGGCGACCGTATTCGTCGTAAAACGCGAAGTCGCCAAAGAGCCGCGGATATCTCGCATCGTCCGAACCGTTCCCGGAGTCATTCCAAAGTTCGAATGATGAGTCGGGATGCTCGGCAACGTAGTCGAGGATTTTGATGATGTAATCCATGAGTTTACTGTGCATCGGTCATCACCTCGTAGTCATTTCCACCGATCTCGCTTCGGCATATGCGCAGCAGCTTAGTATCGGAATTTACGAGATAGTCCGGGAAGAAAAGCATCAGTTCGTCGTCTTCTTCCAAGGCGATTATCGCAACAGTACCTCTGGGGAGCATGCCGTTCGCGGCATTCAGGTTTCTCTTCAAACGAACTTTCGTTCCGACTTTCACCTCGACTTCTGGCTCGTGATCGGTGATGTCTACGTCTTCATTCTTTGCGCGTTCCCTCAGAGAATCGAGATAGTGATCCATCCGCACTCTTTGCAAGCCAAGCTCTTCGCGTGAAAAGCTCGGCAAATCAAATGGCGTTACGCCGGCGTCGTATATGGCGATTTCCTCGGTCAGTCTATCAAGCCTGATTTTCGTTTGCCAATACTCAGCTTTGAGCTGGTCTTTAGGATCGTTTGACAGCATCAGGTCGACGGTTTCTTCAAGGTTTTTCATTCGAGTAACTGTCCCTCCTTTATTGCGATAATGAGCGCGTTCTTGTAGAGCGTTTTGTATGGCTCGTCCAACGTCGCGTAGATGTTCTGGACTATGTTCGCGGCTTCGTTCGTGATCTCTGCAATTTTGCCCCGCACCTCGATCTCGCAGATATCTTTCTTGTGGTCAAGTTTTGCTTTTATCATGGTTTTCTCCCTTCAACAATCCCATTCGCATTCCGGTTCATCGCAGATGCCGGACAGCACCTCGACGCCGTTGTACATAATGGTTATTTCGTAGCTGTAAAAGCCGTTCTGCACCGAGTAGCACGGAACAAAGAACATCCTGTCCGGCTGATTCCCGAAGCGGAACCCCTGCTCTTCGACGAACTCAAAATCAAGGTTTTCGTCGAATTCCGTGTTCCGTGCTATGTCGTCGAGCTGCTCGAAGTCGGCGTAATTGAACTCACAGCAGTCCTGCTCGTGCCAGAACGTGATGGTGTTGCCGTTGTCGAATATTATCGCTTCCTCGGTTATTTTTTTAATCTTCATCGGTTTTCTCCTTTTCTCCCACCATATATATCGGGGTTTACTCATCGAGCGGCTTGGAACTATATACCGGCTGATGGCAAGTCGGGCAAGTTGCCTCGTACTCAGTCGTGATATAGTTGTCGAACAACGTGTAATCTGCCTCGTCAGCGGTGAAAACGCACCCGCACTGCCAGCATTCGAAGCGCCTCGTTTTGTTCAGCTCCTTTATCGTGCCCGGTTTGATAATCTTAATTGCCATTGAGTATCATACCCTCCCTTATCGCAATCAGCAGCACCTCTTTGTAGATTGCTCTGGTCGGTTCATCCAGTGCCAGATAGACGCTCTGAATGAGAACCGCGACCTCCTCTGTGATCTCCTTCGCAGTACCTACAAGCTCGAGTTTGCCTTTTTTTCCGGTTTTAATCGTTGCTTTGATCATTTTCGTCCTCCTCATCCATCTTCGCGCCGCAAGCCGCGCAGTACGTCGATAAATCACCGCAGAAAACATCGTCTCCACATACGGAGCACCGTAATTTCCCAGTACGTTTATCGATGATCCAGTGTCCATGCTTCACCTCTTCGACATCAGCAACAGGGCGATTCATGATAAATGCTCGAAGCGCGTCAATGCTAATCATTTTATCGCCTACCATTTTTGGCTCACGTCTTGCGATTTGTTCGAGCATTGCTTCTCTGTCGATATATTCAGCCATCGTTCTCTCCTTGTCAGCTTATATTTCGTGGCGTTTTGGTCTGCGGCAACCACTCATAGCACTCAATCGCTATCTGTTTTGCGACGCAGACGCTATACGCAGATTGTGCCACATTGACTTCTTGCACAAGCCTTAAGAAATCTTCTTTCCACCTGCATATATTACTGTGCGCACAATTGGTGCATACAGTTTCGACTACGTTATCAGCCATCGTTTTCACTCACCTTCCTGTTCCATTTCTCAATCGCTTCTTTCTTCGTCTTCTGCCATCCGATCTGGTCCCAAGCCCAGTGACACCGACACTCGACTCTGTAGCCGTAGGATTCATAGCCGGAGTAATAATCACCGTCGCTGACATATATCCATGCGTCGTGGCAGTGCGGACAGGGCTTAAGTCTTCTTCCGTTTTGCATTTGAACAGTAATCCTCCGGCATAACCGCATACTTCCAATTTACACACCAGATACAGCCTTCGATAAACTGTCTTCCCTGCGCGTCTTCGGGGCGCAGTTCGCGGCTGAACTTGCAATCCTTACACCGGATGACCGGAACACAGTCCGGCACAAGCGCGTCATTCGGAGACGCTTTGTGGTCAGTCTGATTCAGGAAGTCAATCACAGTGTCAAGGGTTTCAACGTCCTTCTTGAATATCGGGTCATTGTTTCCCTTCGCGTAGTCTATCGTGCTATCACGCAGACTTTTCAGTTGGGATATAATTTCAGCTTTCGTCATTCGTTTTCACCTTTTATAAGTGGCTTTCCTTCACTGTCCGCCATAACAGTAACGCCCACTCCGTATCCGCTTTTATACATAAGGTACTGCACCCCTGTGTCGTTATCAACGAATACTTTAATTTTACTTGACAAATCTTCGTAACTGTCAATCAGCTTAAATCGTTCACTTTCTGCCGTATTGACCGTATCATTTCCTCTGTCCCTGCATGATTGTAGCACCGTGCATATCAGAGCCGATAACAGCCCTGCGGCGATAACACTCTTGATTGAATATTTACGGTTCATTCGTTATCCCCTTTCATCTCAATTCACTACGTTCGGCTCAAACGGCAGAACGTTCGTGTGGAAGTATATCTTGTAGTCGTAAGGATTCGTCAGCGTTCCGGTGATGTCCTCGACCACATAGAGCGTGTATTCGTTGAGATACACGTAATTCTTCTTGTACGTACTTGCTCCAGTTTTAACCGTCACGACCAGTTCACCGTGTTCGTTGTTCGAGATATTCATGCACCCTTCCATTTCAAGAATGATGGTGTCAGTTCGGGCGTTGTACACGGTTATGCGCCGTTGGCACTCGAAATACTCCGCCTGTCTCGATATGTTATAATTCACTGTGGACGCTTCAGTGCATCCAGTGAAGGTTGTTGCGGCTACTACCAGTGCCGCAAGTAAAAACCTGATCTTACGCATTATTTTCTCCTTTTGTTTCTGTAAGATATGGGCAAACCACACCATTGCGCAATTCGCACCAATCATAAATCGTTCTGAATGGTGCTTCGTCACGTCGTAAAAGGCATTTGTTGCGTTCCGCCCATCTTTCGTCGGTGATTGCAAATAAGCACTCGCTCGGCTTTGTCGGCATTTTGTCAACTACGATTTTCATTTGCTTCTCCTTTCAAATAATCTGGGCATTGGTGGTCGACTCGCCCAACAGAGGGTCTGGCATCCGCCCCAATCATCCCACGGATTAAAGCGGTCCGCGCAGTAATGTTTCAAACCGTATGCCAGACTTCCGAGTGACGCTCTGCGGATCACCAAAACGCATTCGCCATTTATCGGCTTTCTGCCGTCCTTAACGCTTATCCATTCAGTCACCGATTGCCTCCACCAGCTTTACCCCATAGTTCTGTCCCCTTTTGGTGAACGTAAACTTCCCGTCAATCCGAGCATCATGAAGACCATCGGCTCTTATCGCATCACCAAGATCTGAGACAAACATCTCGTACTTACGTCCGGTGGTCTCGCTCACAAAGTGCGCCTTAACCGACGACCTTCCTCTGGAAAAGCCATCGAATATCATGGTGTCACTGAACTCATAATTCGGCATGAACATCATGTACGAAAGTCCCTTGTCGTGGATGACTACTCCATTTCTTCGACAAACATCCTTCTCGTCATCGGTTATATCATTGTAAACGTAGTCAAGCAAGTTTCCTTTGCCATCAAACGGAACAAACAGTTCCTTTTTCATATAGATCCTCCCTTTATCTCTCGTAGTATGACCAGTATCTCTTCCATACCGTATTCGCCTCGCCGCAGCATGGACAATACACCACACCACGCTTCTGCTTCAAAAGCAAACTGCGCTGTTGTTCGACATCATTTTCGCTGAAGTCAAACTCGCACCCGCAGCGGAAGCATTTTACGTCACTGTTCGATGCGTTCTGCCTTCTCAGTTCCATGTTCCATCTGTCGCCGTACCGATTAATCCTCATTCTGCACCCCCGTACACCCTTGCCAGATCCCTTCCTATCGCTCGCGCCGTTACACCAAACGCCCGGCAGAAATCATCATCAATCCCTTCGACAAATTTCTCGCTGCATCCAGTCTTTCGCAGAAACTCCTGAATCTCGTGCTTACAATACTCAGGCATACCGGAATCATAACATGGCACACGCTCGTTGATATACACATACGGTGGAATCATGGTGGTCGATTCGTGTTCAGTGATGATCTTCTTAATATACGTACCGAACCACTCCTCATCGTCGCTGTACATACGATTTATCCGACCTTCCTTGGGACTAAAATACGCCGATACAACATCTATAGGCGCAAACCCGGAATCGGATCTTCGTTCCCACATCGCCGACGGTGCGTACATCCCGATCACACGTTCTCGCGAACGATAGCTCTTATTAAGTTCATATAGTGCCGCACCCGTTTCTCTTAGCGTCGCGCCCATCTTACACAGTTTCTTGACAAGCATACGTCCACCACCACGTGTCTGGGTAAAGACACATATTACCATAGCAACATCATCACACGAGACAAAACATTCGAGCGGAGGCTTTTGCTCAACCATTTTCATGCTCCTTCATCCACGCGTCAAAGTTCCACTCAATCGGTGCGTCACATCTGTAAATCTGGCAGTTTCCGGACTCTTGATCGCACAGCAGACATCCATCGCACCCCTCCGCGCTCAACTGATGTCTGCCGCACTCGTCTGCAATCAACGTGACCGCGCGTCTCAATACTTCTATTCTATCCATACCTTCTCCTTAATGGGCGACCCCAATGTAATCAAGGACTTTAGCCAATCCAAGCCCCCCATTTGCGGGTCGCATACAATAATCGTACAGCTTCGGATGGGGCTCACGCATTCTCTCGAATCGATTCGGACTCTTCTCTCGCTGAACGCCGAACATACAGAACATGCAGCCGGTTCTGTCCGCGCTTGTCATGCTGAACTCGCCATCATCCTCGACGATCTCGCCGTATATCGGACAGTATGGCACGTTATTGACTTTCAGATATTCAAGCACATCATTCTCGGTCCAGAACGACATCGGCTGAGATATCGGACGAGCCGCGTCGAAAGCGTTGCAGCCGTGTTCAAGCCATGCGGCGTATCTCATCTGACTCTCGTCCGCCATTGTCGCCAATATCGGATGATTTCCACTGATTCGCTCGTACTTATGCGCCGGGCTCTTCTTCATTATCTGACAGCATTTCGCGGACACCTTAAACGGCGCGTCTTTAAGGTATGCCCATTTCTCAAAACGCTGACGGAATTTATTGGCGGCATCATTTTTGCCTTCACCGCACAGCTTTTTGAGTGCCCACTCGCTTCCCTTCTGGGCGTACATCACAGTGTCCGCGACTTCCTTGCTTATGACCGGATAGCCGTATTTCTCGAGCACCTGCTTAAATCCTATCTCAGGTCGCACAATCGTAACACCCGACACAGATTTCACGAATTCCCTGATTGCCGGATACTCAAGCCCGGTGTCCACGAACACCGCCGGAATATCCGGGTACATCGACCTCGCTATATGTAACAGCACCGTGCTGGCCTTGCCGCCCGAAAACGAGACATACACCTTACTCTCAAACGCCAGATACCACTGCTGTATCCTCATCTTCGTCATTCTGACCTTATCTTCAAGCGGAAGCTCCTGAAGCTGGATCAGTTCTTCATGCGTACGCTTCACGTCCTACCTCCCGGCGATCTCTGCCGCGCAAGCCAGATACCCGCAAGCGTCGATATACGAATCGACTTTATAGTGCCCGGTTTTTATCCGGGCGACCTTGAGCAGCGTCATCATCACCGCGACGTCGACCGAGGTGAAACTGTGCCCTGCGTACGTGCTCCAGAGCCGGGCGATAACGTCGAAGTTGTCCTCCGGGCTTCCGTACTGCTTCTCGCGTTCGCCCGTCACAATTGCCTTCGCGGCGTCGAGGACGTCCGCTCGGGTTATCGTCTTGCTGACTTCGGCAGGACGTTCCGGCTCGACCTTTTTCGTGACCTCACGAAAATGATCCTCGGCCATATTGCACACCTCCGCAGAATGGTTTGAGTCCGTTTTATTACCTCCCGAATAGACGTCCCATTCAGCCGGGTGAATGACGCTCGTCAGCCTGCACACTGTGTTTTTCCCGGCAAACGGGCACCCTTCGCAATCGTCATCGTCGCCATAGCTTTTGCAGTTGTCGCGGAGTATTTCCGCAGACCTTATCAGATCTTCATTTTTCATTTTATCTCCACACTCAGCCCTTTCCTGCTGTTCAGTTCCTCCTGCATAATCCGCGACAGCTCGTCCTCTTCCGGGCTCTCTGCGCGGTAGCCCTTCGGAATCCGCGCAGCGTAATCGCACATAACATCCTCGATTCCTTTCAGCACCCACATCAGCCGCTTGTTGCCGAACCGGAAAATATCGTTGAGCGCGATGCAGGCCGCGAGCAGAATCCGCCGGGTGTAGATTTTCTGCCGCTTGGCGAATTCCTCGTCGACATAAGCCTTCACCATGTCCTTCGCCCCGATCGGCATCGTCCGGTCGGCGGCGTATTTAAGATTGGTTTTCATGACCCATCTCCTCCAGATATCTCCTATAAGCTTCGCGCCATGCAAGCGCATTCTCGATGCTACCTGAACCATGCGCCGCCTCGCCTTCAATCACCGCTTCTTCGTACCTTCCGTTCCAGTACTGCATCTGCCACCTCGCGTCGGCTTCACTCGGCTGCTGTTCCCGCACGATCGCCGTACAGGACTTCAAATACCGATTCTTCATAGCTCGCCGTGCCTCCGCATCCACGTGACGGCATATCGCACCTCAGCCGACGTGAGGTCAAGCTGTCTTGCGATTTCCGGGCAGGGAACTCCCTCTTCGCGCAGTTCGCGTATCTTCAGCCGGATGCCGCTTTCGAGATAATCCCGGCGTATGACGCCCATCAGCTTCAGGCGATTCGAGATGACATCTGGATCACATTCGAAGTACTCGCCGATCTCGCGGATGCTCATCCCGCGATAGCGCATGTCGCGCATCTTGTCAAGCTCGTACTGGTCGAATTCGCGCGTCATCGCTACTTTTTTTGCATAAGACGCACGGCTAAGTCGCTGGTAAACCGCCGCGCAGCTCAGTCCCATCTTCTCACCAATCTGGTGATATGTAAGCCCCTTCGTGCGGAGCTCCTTCGCATGCTCGTACTCCTCGATAGTCCACGTCTCGTAATGCCTATTCAAGGATGACGCACCCCCTCACGATTTCGATATCCCTGTCGTCTTCGAGGAGAGCTTTCCTGAGCTGAATTCTCAGCCATGCGTTCTCACGTTCGAGTTCGAGGATTCGAGCCTGCTGAGCCTTGTGGAGCGCGTCAGAGGCGCGCTTCGTGGCGAGTGTGATCTGCACAACCTCGCCCTCCTGCTTTGGTCTTGTCATTGTGCCCATTTTGTTCTCCTTCTTAATTAAACACAATCTTGCGTACAACTTGCGTACAACTTAGTTTCAACTTAGTTTTAACTTAGTTTGAAACAAGCTGTTAACCAATGCCGTCAAGCACAACCAATGCCATCTCTCTCAGCGTCGTGCCGTTCACGGCGATCTCCTTGTACCCGCCCTCGAAGATGATATAAACGCGCTCCTCACTGGCGCAGATGCCATATGTCACCGCGATGATCTCCGGGTCAACCGCGATACAGAGCGGCTGAAGGCGGTGGTGGACGAAGTGAGAGCGGGCGGTTCTTTCTTCAGGCTTCAGCATTCTATACCTTCCTCTCTGAGCTTGTTATTCAGATCTTTTTCGCAGACCTTAATGAACATATCCTGAAGGTTTTCGACTGTGATGTCGGGGACAATGCCGCCCTTGTCTTCGAGCGATAACTGTGAGAACGGCTTGTTCGTGAATACCGAGAAATACGGTTTCACACCATCTACAGCCGAAGCGGACATCTCAAACGTCAAAGGTTCAAAGTCTTCAGACATGACTCGATTGGCGAACGCCTGAACCATCCCCGAAACGCTGTCCGGGAGGGTCATTCTGATTTTTCCGAGCGTCTTATCGATCTCATTTTTGACGAGAGTCTTGTTGTCAGCCTTCTTTTCCTCCGGCTTTCTGCGCGGCTTCGTAGTCGCGTGCATGATAATAATTTTCATGGTGTTCTCCTTTTAATCTTTTTCCTTAACGACTGCCGTGCCGTCCTCGATGATGATCGAGCATTCATCCCCGGTCGAGACGCGCGTCGCGATTGCCTGCAAGCCCTCGGACTCAAGCCACTCGCCGAACTCGCGGAGCGTGTCAATATCCATCTGTTCGAGCTTGTCAAGCAGCACGAACCCGCACTTCGGATTCAGACGCCGGACAATCGCCGTAGCGGTCTTAAGCTGGTCTGAGCCTGACATGCAGTCCCATTTCACGCCGTTGTAGGTCAGCTCGCCGTCGACCACGGACAAGCCGGGGAGCGGAAGATCGGCGTTGTCTAAGAGCTTCATACGAGCCGCACGTAAATCCTCGATCTCAGCCGTCAGCGCGTCGTAGTCCTTCCTGTACTGCTCGGCTTCAATTTCAGCGCGTTCACGCTCACCGTTCGCGCGAACCTTCGTGTTGATCTGCTCGATGTTCAGAAGGCTTTCGCGGATTTCGTCTGTGCTCTCGTCGACAAGCTCCTCCACCGTCTTCGTCGAGATCGCGATCTTCGCGGTCAGCTCGTCGAACTCAGCCTGCGTCGCTCTGAGCTTTTCGAGCAGTTCGTCGTGACGCTTGACCATGCTCGCGTACTCGTTCCGGAGGCGCTGATTCTCGCCGTTTCTCGCGAGGATGTCCTGCTGTCTGAGGATGAGTTCGGACGCTGAAATCGGCTCTTTCGGAACGTCCGGGTAAAGCGGCAGCTCCTCGGCGTACTTCTGCTTCTGAAGCGCGATTCTGCCGACCTCGCGCCTCCGGTTGAAGGTCGTCGACTCGTCGTAATCGAGCTTCTTTAACTGCTCTTCAACTCCGATGATCCGCAGAAGGACGTTCGCTTTTTCCTTCGAGGTCTGCTCCATGAAGCGGGGGAGGTCGAGCGCGAAGGTCTCGACGAACTCGTTTAAGAGCTGCTGACCGCCCTTCCGCCCCGCAGGGTCGATGACCTTGAGGGAGCTGTTCTCGCCCTTGCGTTCGACGACGAGACCGTTATCCATCTCAACGTGCAGATAGGGCGGTACGACCGAACCGTCGCGTCTTGCCGAAGTCGGCTTGAACTTGTCCCCGCCCAAAGCCCACGCGATCGAATCGAGAACCGAGGTCTTGCCCTGATTGTTCCTGCCGCCGATGACTGTCAAACCGTTCTGCGTCGGCTCGATGCTGACCGCCTTGACGCGCTTCACGTTTTCGATTTCAAGTTTGCTGATTTTCATGGTTATCTTCTCCTCTAATCCTTTTCCCCGAGCAGACTCGGGACTGAAACATTGAGCACGTTCGCGATGAACTGAATTTCGCGAAGCGTAAAGCTCCCGGGGTTCTGACGCCGCTTGTTCAGCGTCGAGTAGGGAATGCCGAGCGACCTTGCGGCGGTTCGTGAATCCGCTCCAGACCTGATCTTTCCGATCATGTAGAGGTCTATCGCGTCGACGAGCGACTGCCTTTGCTTGTCCTCTTTACTTTTCGCAAGTCTCGGCATTGCACATCCCCCTTTCGTATCTGCGGCATATGCTCACACACGCCGCGCGGACTTCCTCGGCGAGTTCACTGTTGCGCTCGCCGGAGATTATCCGGCTGAGGAAGGATTCAGAAATTGAGAAGCCCTCCTCGCAAAGTCTTTCCAGAAGCCAGCGGTTCTGGAGACAGTGCCGTTCAAGAAATGCTGATATGTCCATAGCTGTTTATCATCACCGCCCTCTCAATACCGCGCGGAGTGCGCACAGTACGTGTATTCTTTCCCTCCGAATCGCGTATGAGCCAGCCCTCCTCCGCGAGTGCGTTCAGAGCGTCGCGCGGACTTACTCCGAGACTCTTGAAGCGGGCGTAGGTTTTCTTTCGGTTTATCGCCACGCGTCCGTCGGATTCGTCGCGCCAGATCGGAGTCTTCGCGAGCTCGTTTACCGACTCGAACAGCTCTTTGAGCTGCGCTTGCACCTTATCGTCCTTCGACTGCCGTTTCCTGCGCTCCTTTTCAAGCGCGTTCTCGCACTTTGTGATGCGCTCGTCGAATTGCTTCGCCGTCGATACCACGTCGCTGCGGAACGCCTTGATCTCAGCGAGGAGTTCTCTCATTTCCTCGTTTGTGCTGTTCATGTGTCCTCCTTGTGAAATTTCTGAAATTTGGCAAGAATCCTTGACAAACAAGATAAACAGTGGTATAATAGAATCGTCACAAGCCATTATACAACTGAATAACCTTGTGTCCGTCTGTCCGCCGGGCTGGCTTCATTCCTTTTTTAGAGTGTCTGAACGCCAAGAGCGTCTGAACACCGAACCTTAAAAAGGGGAGGTGGTTTCATGACTAAGTTCGAGAAGACTTATTTAACGATATGCATTCTCCAACTCATTATTGACCTCATCGCATTAGGCTTGTCATTTTAACAGCAGCCAGCCTTAGGACTCCGAACACTGCGTCAAGGTTGTCAAGGAATCTTGACAGTTATATTATACTCTAATTTTTGTTAGATGTCAAGTAGAAAATCTAAAAAAAATTAGATTCAGCGTCACGCACAAATCGAGGTGAAGAATTTTGTTGAATGTGTCTAAATTCAAAGAACGCGTTAAACTACTGTGCAAGAAAACTGGAATATCGCAGAAGCATCTCACAGATATGATTGGTCGCAAAAACACATATTTGAACGATGTATGGAATGGCAAATGCACCTTGAAAAATGAAGACCTCTCCGAGTTCGCGAAAATTCTCGGCACATCATGCGAATACCTCTCCGGCGAGACAGACAACCCGAAACGCCAAGATTCCGAAAATGAAGCAAACGCGGAGGACGAGGAACTTCTTGCACTTTTCAAAAAACTCACCTCGGATAAAAAAGAAACATTAAAAAAGCTCATCGAGCAGATGAGCGAGAAGGAGTGATGACATGAGAAAATGCAGGCGATGCGGGCGCGAGCTGAGCGACGAGGACATCACCTGTCCATACTGCACGGCAGTCGAGAAGAACAACGCCGCAGTAAACGGCGCTATGCTCGACGGCATCGCATTGAAAGACGGCGACGAGGCTGACAGGAAGTATCAGGAGCAACGCAATGGCTGCGCGATATGCGGGCGCAAGCTCAAGAGCGATTGGAAAAAGGAGCATGGAATATGCGTCCCGTGCAATCTCGTCAACGAGGGAGAGGACGGCAATCGTGAAAAGAAAAGAGGGAACAATAACGTGGCAAAAAATAATGGCGGCGGTTTCCTTTCGGTGATCGGCGGAGCGGTTCTTCTGATTTTTGCGTTCAAAATGATCGCGGGCGACTCGTCGGGCGGAATAACAAGCAATGCCACGAGCGGTCAGGACACGGTTAGGGCTCAGGTCACGACCGCTGAGTCGGCAATACCGCTCGAAGATCAGCTCGAAGCAATTGGAATCAGCTCAGAGAATCTCAGCTCCGACGCGGACATTCTCCGCATGTGCGGGATAAAGAGTATCGCGAAGGCGGAGAAGAAATCCGACTCCTACAATCGCGTGACCTATGTGATCGGCGAACCGGAAGACAGAGTGATTACGCTGATGGTTCGCGACGGCAGACTGTTCTACGCCGGGGTGAACGGAAAAGACGTTTGCACGCAGTCCGGCGTTGTCGCGAAGGCTGACGATTACCTCGAAGAGCATGAAATCGACGACGCCACGGAGGAGAAAATCAAATCCGCTATGACCGACGCGATAAAATCTTCCGTAAAATATCCCGATACCGTTTCGGTGTATAAGCGCGAATGGAAAATCGATAGGCGTGGGAATACATATACGGTCTATGCCTACGCGGCGTATTCCGACGCGCTCAGCAACGAGCAGAAGGAGCATTTTTACGCCACTCTCGAAGACCGCGGCGGCAATGTTGAAGTCCTCAAGATGGACACATGGAACAGTCTGAAGAACGAGGCTCAGACACTTCTCGGCACTGAATATGGAAACAACATAATTTCGAGAGCACAGAACTACGCATATTCGAATGAAGCCGGATGCAAGTACTTGCGCCGCATGATAGATTTTTCGAAGATTCTTGTCGACAAAGGAATAAAGCCGATTATCGCTAACGTCACGGCTTCAAGTCTAACACTGATGTGCGATTCGATAGCGTCCGACATCGGATTCGACGACAGCGAAATTTATAGAAGACTGTATAACGCATATGTTTATGATGATCTCGAAGGGCTGTCCGTTCTCGGCGTAGACTTACCGGAATAAAAAGAGCCGCGATTGCGGCTCAGTGATGTTCGCTCGACTCAGCAAGCCTTCGCGCCACCGCGAGGACTTTCCGTCTCTGCTCCGGAGTGAGTCTGTGAAACTGTTCAAGGAGACGTTTTTCCTCTTGCGTTGTGCAGTCACATGACTGCGTGGTCTTTTCGGAATTTTGCATTGTTGGTTGCCCTCGCTTTCGATTATTATTCGAATATATTATACACCTCTATGAGCGAAAATGCAAGGGCAATTTCGGGTTCATTAGAAGTTCAAATTTTACGATCGGAGATGACTTTACTTGAGCAAGCCTGTTAACCCTTCACGAATGCGTGCAAAAATGAACGACAAAGGATTAACCAATGCCGAACTGGCGGAGCTTTCAGGCACATCTGAAAGCACCGTGAAGCGTGCGCTGAATGGATCTAACATAAGTCATTATACGCTGTCGCAGATTGCCGACTCTCTGGGCGTGAGGGAGGAGTGGCTTTCAGGAGATGAACCAGAAATTGAGCCCGTTGAACCCGCTCCTGGTACAACAGCGGATTGTGATGACCCTATCGAACCCGCAGAGCCCGAAGATGCGGTCAAAGCAGAAAGCAGCGAAGCCCGGCAAAGCGGTATAGAAGAAGCGATTGAAGCCGTTGGGAGAGTCTACATAGAGCGAATTGAAGACTTGCGCCAGCGCGTTGAAGACCAGAAGACGCTGTATTACAAATCGCGGAGAGAATGTCATGCGCTGTGGGCGTTCGTCGTGGCAATCGTCAGTTTTATATGCATTATGCTTGCGGTGGATGTCTTTAATCCGCATATCGGATGGGTGAGAAATTAACGATGGTAAAAATTGACAGGCTGCCCAGCGGCAGCTACCGCGCGAGAATAAACATCGGCGGAGGGAAATATAAAACCTTCACCGGAGCGGACAAGAAGGACGTTCAGCTCCGCGCGGCGGAGTTTGAAGCCGGAATCCTTAAGCAGAATCCGAACGATTCGATGACCTTTGCGGAGGCGGTTGACAAGTATATCGAAATAAAAAATCAGGTTCTCTCTCCGGCGACCATAAGAGGATATGACACCATCCGGAAGAACAGCATCGAAAGCCTCGCCAATATCAAAATCAAGGACATTACCGCCGAGAAAATCCAATCCGCGATAAACGAAGTGTCTGCGAGCGGATTGAAACCAAAAACCTGCAAAAACATCCATTGCCTGATCTCCGCGGTAATGAAAATGTATAAACCCGAACTTCACCTCGACACGACGCTTCCGCAGATGACAAAATCAGAGGTAATAATACCGCAAGAAGACGAAATAAGAGAATTGCTCATTTATTTTCAGGGGACGAACATGGAAGTCCCCTTTATGCTTGGCGCATTCTGCGGAATGCGTGAGTCCGAAATAACGGGTCTGACATGGGGTGACATTGATTTCGAGAAAAATCGCATAAGAATAAAGCGAGCTCTGGTGAGAGGAAGCGAAAAATATGTCATGAAAGGAACGAAGTCCTTCGCGAGTGAACGCAATATCCGTCTGTTTCCGTTTGTGAAGGAAGCTATTCTCAAGCATCCCGGCGACGATTCCACCGCGCGTGTTTCAAAATTGCTGAATAATACAATATATAAAAAATTCGTAAGCGCATTGGAAGAGCTTGGTTTACCTCACTACCGTTTTCACGATCTGCGCCATTACTGCGTATCGGCGATGCTCTCACAGAATGTGCCTAAAAATTATATTGTCGATTACGTCGGTCACGCAAGCGAAAACATGGTCAACCGAGTTTATGGTCACATTATGCGGAATAAAAAAGATGATGTCGAGGAGATCATGGAGGAGTATTTCGAGAAATCTGTCATGAAATCTGTCACGAAAAACAAAAAAGCCCGTTAAACCGGGCTTTTTAGATTTTGTCGGCGGG
>OIYG01001020.1_pt1 | contig 23147 bp, 27 predicted proteins | sample 1587861 | NCBI WGS metagenome assembly OIYG01 (sample SAMN03283272) | human gut metagenome | biome: human-associated habitat; material: feces | host: Homo sapiens | place: Peru | collected 2012 | reverse complement strand
TTATTTCAATGCATTCAATATAGGAGTTGAAAATATGAGAACATACACCCAAGAAGAAAAGCAAGCGGTCATTGACCGTGTTATATCCGGTGAGCTGTCGACGCATATCCTCGCCGACACCGGCATACCCAAGAGTACATTTTACGGTTGGTTACGAGCTTACCGCGAGGAACAGGAAGCCGATAACCGAAGGACAGTCAGTATCCGCAATTTTCATTTGCTTGAAAAAAAGTCGCACGTTTGGAGAGCATTGTTGAAATTCTTAAATCTGCGCCCTGCACACCCAAGGCACCTTTGAGGCAAAGGCTATACGCTGCTGAACAGCTTTACGGCAAATACAATGTGCACGTGATCTGCGATGCGTTTGACATTCCCCGCGGAACGTTTTACAACCACGTTCTCCGCAATAAGAAAGACAACACGTGGTATGCGAAACGCCGTGAAGAACTACGGCTTCGTATCCAGGAAATCTTTGATGAAAGCAATCAGATTTTTGGTGCTGCCAAAATTGCGGCAGTTATGAAAAGTGAAGGATTCAAAGTCAGTAACGAATGGTACGCACGCTTATGCGTGATATGGGGTTAGTCAGCATTCGTCAGTCGGCGAAGAAATTATACGAGGACGAAGGCCGCAAATACAAAAACCTCCTTAACCAAGAGTTTGACACGTGCAAACCGAACGAAGTGTGGGTTAGTGATGTTACCTATTTTAAGTACGGCGAAAACGCTTATTATATTTGCGTGATTATCGACCTGTTCTCCCGTATGGTCGTGGGATATAAGATCAGCAAGACCAACAGCACACAGCTTGTAAAATCAACCTTTCAAATTGCATATAAAGCACGTCAGCCGGATTCAAGTTTGGTTTTCCATACCGACCGTGGCAGCAACTACCGATCCAAAACAATGAATGATTATATGCGGTCTCTGAACATCACACACTCCTTTTCACGTGCGCATGTGCCGTATGACAATTCCGTAATGGAATCGTTCTTTGCTTCTATGAAACGGGAGGAGTTATATCGCACCAAGTATCGCTCGGAATCAGACTTTCGAAGTGCGGTGGACAAGTACATGATTTTCTATAATACCAAACGCCCGCACAAGAAATTGCAATACAAGACTCCCGAACAGAAAGAAGAATATGCCTTGAAACTGAAGAATTTCTGAGACACGTGCAGACAGACTAAATGGTTCAAAAAGGTTTGTTTTTAATTTTCCGGATTGCCAAATCCGAGTTATTCGTTTTTTAGTCAGACTGACAAAAAGAAAATGCGACCTCGAAAAGCCGCATAAATACTGGATTTTATAATAAAAACACCATTGACTCCGAACTTAAGGGTTCAGATTTCAATGGTGTCTTTATATGGTGGAGGTGGGGGGAGTTGAACCCCCGTCCGAAAATCGCTTGACAGGAACTTCTCCGAGCGCAGTTTGTTATTTACATTCCCTCCCTCGCACGGGAGCAAACACCCTTACGAGGTCAGTAGCTTCATGATGCATGGTGCGGGCAAAGCTTACCGCACGCACGGGCTCCACTGAATCACGCCCTAGCCCGGCTCGTGGACCTTCCGGGGAGGACGGCCGCTAATTAAGCAGCGAAAGCGTACTGATTGTTGTCAGTTAATTTTTAAAAAATCGCCCGTTTTATCGTGGCCAGGCGCCACGGCTCGCTATTCCTGCCTCACGGTCCCCGTCGAAACCGTGACACCCCCATAGAGCGGGGCAGGGAAGTCTGCCCCGGTATTTCTTAGCGGTGGAAGGGATCTGGCAGCTTTTTCGGCTCGGGATACGTCTCGCCGAGTGTGTCGACGCGGATGGACTTGATGACCTGATCGGTCTCGGGGCGGTCGTTGCGGTCGGTTTTGACCTTGCAGATCGCGTCGACGGCCTCGATGCCGCTCGTCAGCTTGCCGAAGGCGGCATACTGCTTGTCGAGATGGGGCGCATCCTGATGCATGATGAAGAACTGCGAGCCGCCGGAGTTCGGCGACGAGGCACGCGCCATGGAGAGCACGCCGCGCTTGTGCTTCAGGGGGTTATCCACGCCGTTAAAGAGGAATTCGCCCTTGATGCAATAGCCGGGGCCTCCCATGCCCGTTCCCTCGGGGCAGCCGCCCTGAATCATGAAGCCGGGGATCACGCGGTGGAAGATCAGCCCGTCATAGAAGCCGGAGTTTGCAAGGCTGATGAAATTATAAACGCTCTGCGGCGCGGTTTCCGGATAAAGCTCGGCGGTCATGACCGCGCCGTTTTCCATTTCGATGGTAGCAATCGGATGATTCATCGGTGTGTCCTTTCTTTCATCGCGCGGTCGATCTGACGGCGCGCGTCCTTGTTTGCGGCGTCCTGCCGCTTGTCATAGAGCTTTTTGCCCTTGCAGAGGGCGATCTCGACCTTCACGCGGGAATTCTTCAGATAGACGGAAATCGGAATAATCGCGTAGCCGTCGAGCTTGACCTTCTGGAACAGGCGCATGATCTCGCGCTTGTGCATCAGAAGGCGGCGCGGGCGCATCGGGTCTTTGTTGAAGATGTTGCCCTGCTCATAGGGGCTGATGTGCATCTGACGCAGCCAGAGCTCACCGTCCTTGACCTGACACCATGCGTCCTTGAGGTTCAGCGTGCCGAGACGAATGGACTTGACCTCCGTGCCGAACAGCTCGATGCCGGCCTCGAAGCGTTCCTCGACAAAATATTCGTGAAACGCCTTCTGGTTTTTCGCAATGATCTTGATGCCCTTGCTTTCCATTCTCTCACCACCTGTCAAATCTATTATATCACGTCTGTCAATGCCTCAGTCTCCGAAAACAAGCGCCCGCAGCGCGTCGACCGAGCGCAGATAGCACGTGCAGTTTTGGCGCATGGAGTCGGCGATCTCCGGCTCGGTGTGCGACCAGCCGGCGCAGGCGAAGGGGACGCCGACGGCGCGCGCCATGTCCAGCCCGGTGCGCATATCGTCGACCATCAGCAGCTCCTGCGGCCGAAGGGAATACCGGCGCATAATGTCCTCAAGGGCAAAGGGCGAGGGCTTTCTCTGCTCGGGCGGAAGCTCGAAGGAATAAATGCGGTCTGGCGTGAAGCCGAAATCGCGCTGATAATCCCGCGTGATGTTCTCCCAGCCAGAATGCGACGAGACGCAGACCAAGCCGCCCTGCGCGCGGAAATCATGCAGCAGCGTGTCCATGCCTTCATAGGCCGGGGGGATGTGCGTGCGGACATAGACCTTCCAGAATTCAAACTGCTCCTGCGTCTCCTCGGGGGTCAGGTGCAGAAAATCCTGACACATGCCGGTGAAGGTGCGGTCAAAGACCTCGAGCATAAATTCCCGGAAGGTGATCGAGCGGTCGGGATGGTCGCGCCTCAATTTTTCGACAAGCGCGGGATAATTGACGGTCTCGGCACTGCGGACGACGGTGTCGTCGTGATCGAGCACCAAACAGCGGTAATGCATCGGTTTCTCCGTTTCTTGTTTCTAGGCCTTATCATAACAGATTTGCCGGCGCTTTGCAAGGGTCGGAATTCTTGACAAAGCGCGTGAGAGGGCATATAATAAAAAAGAACGATGCTAACCGCCCAGCGCGCGTCATAAGCTGTTGCGGGGGTTGGTGAAGCATGAAAAGGGTACTTGCATTTTATTTGATCGTCTGCCTGACGGTCGTCGGCGCGGCTTGGGTCTATGAACGGACGCGCCCTGCGCAGGAGACGGCTGCGATCGGCAGCAGTCTGCCCGTTGTGGTGCTCGACGCCGGCCACGGCGGTGAGGACGGCGGCGCCGTGACCGCGACGGGGGTCTATGAGAGCAGGCTCAATCTGGAGATCACGCTCCGGTTGAATGATTTTTTGCAGCTGCTCGGCGTGCCGACGCGCATGGTGCGCACCGGGGACGTCAGCGTCAGCACGGAAGGGGAGACGGTCGCCCAGCGCAAAAGCTCCGACATCCGCAATCGCGTCGCGCTGGTCGAGTCGATTCCGGGCTGCTGGCTCGTGAGCGTGCATCAAAACCGCTTTGAGCAGGAGCAGTATCGCGGCGCACAGGTTTTTTACCGAAGCTCCGAGGAGAGCAAGCGGCTCGCGCAGGCCCTGCAGGAGCAGCTCTGCGCGCAGCTCGACCCGAAAAACAACCGACGGATCAAGCAGGCGAGCGGCATCTATCTTTTGGAGCATGTGACATGCCCGGCCGTGCTGATCGAATGCGGGTTTCTGTCGAACCCGGCCGAGGCGCAGCTTTTGCAGCAGGAGACCTATCAGCGCAAGCTGGCCGCCGTGATCGGCTGCACGATCTTTCAGACAATAGGAGCACAATATGAAGGCTAAAACCGTTTTTCTCTGCACAAGCTGCGGCAATGAGACCGCAAAATGGGCGGGGCGCTGCCCCTCCTGCGGCCAGTGGAACACGCTGGAGGAGTATACGCCTCCGGCGGCATCCACCGGGCGCAAGGCAGCCGCGCCCGCTGCACGCGCAACGGCCGTGAGCCGCCCGAAGCGGCTGAGCGAAATTCAGCCGGAGGAGGCAAGCCGGTTTTCCACCGGCATGGGTGAGCTGGATCGCGTGCTCGGCGGCGGCGCGGTGCGCGGCTCGCTGGTGCTCGTCAGCGGCGCGCCGGGCATCGGCAAATCGACCCTGCTGCTGCAGATCTGCCAGAAGATCACCGAGCAGCAGCGCGTGCTCTACGTCTCCGGCGAGGAGAGCGCCAGTCAGCTCAAGCTCCGCGCAGAACGGCTGCATGTGAGCGGGGACGAGCTGTTTTTCCTCTGCGAGACGAATCTCGACGAGGTTCTGACCTCGGCCGACGGGCTGAAGCCCGACGTGCTGATCGTCGACTCCGTCCAGACGCTCTTCACCGAGGACAAGCAGGCCTCGCCCGGCTCGGTCACGCAGGTCAAGGACTGCACGATGCGCCTGATGCAGTATTGCAAGAGCAGCGGCGTGACGGTCTTCATCGTCGGCCACATCAACAAGGAGGGCGTCATCGCCGGGCCGAAGGTGCTTGAGCACATGGTCGACTGCGTGCTCTATTTTGAGGGCGAGTCGCACACGTCCTATCGGCTGCTGCGCGCGGCGAAGAACCGCTTCGGCTCGACCAACGAGATCGGCGTCTTTGAAATGGCCGACACCGGCCTGACCGAGGTGCCGAACCCCTCGGAGATGCTGCTCTCCGGCCGCCCGCTCGGCACGTCCGGAACCTGCGTCGCCTGCGTCATGGAGGGCACGCGGCCGATTCTGGCCGAGGTGCAGGCGCTCGTCTCGCCGACGACGCTGAGCGTCCCGCGAAGAAGCTGCAATGGCTTTGACTATAACCGTGCGGCGATGCTTCTGGCCGTTCTGGAAAAGCGCGGCGGTCTGCATTTTTCCAACGCTGACGTTTATCTCAATGTCATCGGCGGTCTGCGGCTCGACGAGCCTGCGGCCGATCTTCCGGTGCTGCTGGCGGCGGCCTCGGCCTACCGGGACAAGCCGATTGCCGACACCATGACGGCCATCGGCGAGGTTGGCCTTTCCGGCGAGATCCGCTCCGTGCGTCAGCTCGAGCTGCGCCTGACGGAGATCCACCGGCTCGGCTTCACACACTGCATCATTCCGCGCAGCGGAACCGCCGCGATCAAGGCGCCGGAGGGCTTGCAGCTCCTGCGCGCGCGAAATCTCAGCGAGGCGATCGCCGTCGCGCTGTAAAAAACAAGGGGACAAGCCATGCCAAATCTGAACTACCTGATGCGCGTCGTGCGCGGCGCGCGATTCGATAAAATGAAGCCGATCCTCGAAACGGTCAAGGAAAAGAGCGGCCACAGCAAGGCGCGCACCTTCCTGAGCATTCTCTGGTGCTCCGTGCGCTATGGCGCGGGCTATTACGACTATGCCATGTTCGGCTTTTACGCCATGAACGGCAGACAGCGCGACACCTATCTGACGCGTATGCGCAACAAAAAGGTCCTGCAAGCGATGAACGACTATTCCTACGCCGAGGAGTTTGACGACAAGAACCGCTTCAACAAACGCTTCGCGCCCTATCTGCGCCGCCGCACGCTCAACGGCGAGACGGCCACGGCGCAGGAGCTTGCCGCGTTCTGCGCCGGACAGGAGGCAATTTTTGCCAAGCCGAACCACGGCGACAGCGGCCGCGGCGTGGAAAAGCTGCGCGTTGCGGATTTTCCGGATGCCGATGCCATGCTGGCCTACCTGCATGAACACGGGCTGACGGTTTTGGAGCACGTGCTTGCCCAGCATCCGCAGATCGCAGCACTGCATCCCAGCTCCGTCAATACCCTGCGCATCCTGACCGACGTCGTCGGCGAGGATGTGCTGATCGCCTATATCACGCTCAAGATCGGAACGGGCGGCGGCTGCTGCGACAACGCCGGGCGCGGCGGCATCATGTGCCGCGTCGACCCGGAGGACGGTCGGATCGTCTCCGTTGCGACGGACGATTATTTTAACGTCTATGACGAGCATCCGGATACGCACATCCGCTTCGTCGGCTATCAGCTGCCGATGATCCCAGAGGCCATCGCGCTGGCCAAGCGCGCGGCGCGCGAAATTCCGCAGATGCGCCATGTCGGCTGGGATGTCGCCATCACGCCGGACGGCCCTGCTATCATCGAGGGAAACGAATACCCCGGCACCGACCTCTGTCAGCTTGCGCCGCATTATCCGGAGAAGACCGGCCTCTGGCCGTATTACAAAAAAATTCTCGGCATCTGACTTCCATTTTTCGACAATCTGTGATAGAATACCTGTGTACTCCTGACAGTAAGCGGCGCGAGCTGCTGCCTGAAAGGTGCGCCGCTCTGCTCTTTCTATGGCTGCACCCGCTCGGAGTGCAGCCATTTTTTGATTTTTGGAGGGCTTTTATGGAATCTCGCATTGCCGTTATGGCGATCATTGTGGAAAATACCGACTCCGCTGCGGCGCTCAACGCGCTGCTGCATGAATACGGCTCTTATATCTTCGGCCGGATGGGCATTCCGTGCCGGGAGCGCGGCGTGAACGTCGTCTCCGTCGCCATCGACGCGCCGCAGGACACGATCTCGGCGCTCGCCGGGAAGATCGGCAATCTCGACGGTATCAGCGTCAAAACGGCCTATTCCAACGTCACCCATGCGGCGGCTGATTGACCGGCTTGCAGCAGGGGAGCGCCTCACCAAGGCGGAATATGCCGCGCTCGTCGCGGGCTTCACGCCCGAGCTGGCGCAGTACGCTGCCGCGCTGGCCGATGACGCGCGGAAGAAAATTTACGGAAACCGTATTTTTGTCCGCGGACTGATCGAGGTCGGCAATCGCTGCAAAAACGACTGCTATTACTGCGGCATCCGCCGCTCGAACGCCGCCGTGCCCCGCTATTGCCTGACGCCCGAGGAGATCCTCGGCTGCTGCGCCGAGGGACACGCGCTCGGCTTCCGCACCTTTGTTTTGCAGGGCGGCGAGGGCTGCCTTTCGCTCGAGACGGTCTGCGGCCTTGTCCGCCGCATCAAGCGGGACTACCCCGACTGCGCCGTGACGCTCTCGCTGGGAGAGTTTCCGACCGAGGCCTACCGCGCCATGCGCGAGGCCGGGGCGGATCGCTACCTCCTGCGCCATGAGACGGCCGACCCCGCACACTATCGCAGGCTGCATCCCGCTTCGATGTCCTTTGAAAACCGGATGCGCTGTCTGCGCGACCTCAAGGCGCTGGGCTTTCAGACCGGCTGCGGCTTCATGGTCGGCTCACCCTTCCAGACGCCGCAGAGCATGGCCAAGGATCTGAAATTCATCGAGGGCTTCCGGCCGGAGATGTGCGGCATCGGCCCGTTCCTGCCGCAGAAGGACACACCGTTCGGCGCTTATCCCGGCGGCAGCGGGGAGCTGACCTGCTTTTTGCTCTCGCTGCTGCGCCTGATGCATCCGCATATGCTCATCCCCGCGACCACCGCGCTCGGCACGGTCGACCCGCAGGGACGCGAAAAGGGCATTCTTGCGGGCGCAAACGTCGTCATGCCGAACCTCTCGCCGACGTCTGAGCGCAAAAAATACGCACTATATGACCACAAAATCTGCACCGGGGACGAGTCGGCGCAGTGCATCGCCTGTATGCGCGCGCGTATGGCATCCATCGGCTTCGCCGTGACCGTTGACCGCGGCGACATCATTTTATAAATAGAAAAGAGAACAAGCTATGGCAATTTATGATCCGAGATCCCTCAAGGCAGAGGAATTCATCAATCACGAGGAAATTCTGGAGACGCTCCGCTACGCCGAGGAGAACAAGCGCAACGTCGAGCTGATCGACCGCCTGCTGGAAAAGGCACGTCCCGTCCACGACGGAAAAACGGTGCACTGCGCCGGCCTGACCCATCGCGAGGCCTCCGTCCTGCTGGCCTGCGACATTCCCGAGAAGGTCGAGGAGATGTATCGGCTGGCTGAGGAGATCAAGCTCGCATTTTACGGAAACCGCATCGTGATGTTCGCGCCGCTTTATCTGTCAAATTACTGCGTCAACGGCTGCGTTTACTGCCCCTATCATCTGAAAAACAAGCACATTGCCCGCAAAAAGCTGACGCAGGACGAGGTGCGCGCGGAGGTCATCGCGCTTCAGGATATGGGGCACAAGCGCCTTGCCATCGAGGCCGGGGAGGATCCCGTCAACAATCCGATCGAGTACATTCTCGAGTGCATCAAAACGATCTATTCCATCCGGCATAAGAACGGCGCGATCCGCCGCGTGAACGTCAACATCGCCGCAACGACCGTCGAGAACTATCGCAGGCTCAAGGAGGCCGGCATCGGCACCTATATTCTCTTTCAGGAGACTTATCACAAGGAGAGCTATCTCGCGCTGCATCCGACCGGCCCGAAGCATGACTACGATTATCACACCGAGGCGATGGACCGCGCCATGGAGGGCGGCATCGACGACGTTGGTCTGGGCGTGCTGTTCGGTCTGGAAAAATATAAATATGAGTTTGCAGGACTGCTGATGCACGCCGAGCACCTCGAGGCCGTCCACGGCGTTGGCCCGCATACGATCAGCGTCCCGCGCGTCAAGCGTGCCGACGACATCGATCCGGACGCCTTCGACAACGGTCTGAGCGACGATATTTTCGAGAAGATCACGGCCTGCATCCGCATCGCCGTACCCTACACCGGCATGATCGTCTCGACCCGCGAGACGCAGGCCGTGCGCGAAAAAATGCTGCAGCTCGGCATCAGTCAGGTCAGCGGCGCGTCGCGCACCTCCGTCGGCGGTTATACCGAGGACGAGCGGCCGCACGATTCCGAGCAGTTCGACGTCTCCGACCAGCGCAGTCTGGACGAGGTCGTCCGCTGGCTGATGGAGCTGGGCTTTATTCCCTCGTTCTGCACCGCCTGCTACCGCGAGGGGCGCACCGGCGACCGCTTTATGTCCCTCTGCAAGACCGGCCAGATCCAGAATTGCTGCCAGCCGAACGCGCTTATGACGCTCACGGAATTCTTGGTCGACTACGCAAGCGAGGAGACGAAAAAGCTCGGCTATGAGCTGATCGAGCAGGAGCTGAAGAAAATTCCGAACGAAAACGCACGCCGCATCGCGGCCGAGAACATCGAGGCCATCAAGCATTCCGATCGCCGCGATTTCCGCTTCTGAGCGGAGAAGGGGAGGAACACCATGTCGTTGAACGATACCGTGTCCGCCGAGCGCGTACACATCGGCTTTTTCGGGCGGCGCAACGCAGGAAAATCCAGCTTGGTCAACGCCGTGACCGGGCAGGCGCTCAGCGTTGTCTCCGACGTGCGCGGCACGACCACCGATCCGGTGCAAAAGGCCATGGAGCTGCTGCCGGTCGGCCCGGTCGTGATCCTCGACACGCCGGGACTGGACGACGAAGGCGAGCTGGGGCTTTTGCGTGTGGAAAAGGCACGTCAGGCGCTGCGCAAAACCGACGTCGCCGTGCTCGTCGTGGACGCAGTCCTCGGGTTGCAGCCGGAGGACGAGGCGTTCCTGCGTCAGCTTGAGGCCGAGAAAAAGCCATATCTAACGGTTTTCAACAAGGCCGACCTTGTCGCGTCCGTCCCCGAAAACGGACTGGCCGTGAGTGCGTCGACCGGTCAGGGTGTGCATGAGCTGAAGGAGGCGCTTGCGGCTCTGGCGCGCCCGCTGACGCAGCAGGAGCGCCTTCTGGTCTGTGATCTGCTGCGGCCGGGTCTGCCGGTCGTGCTCGTCACGCCGATCGACAAGGCAGCGCCGAAGGGGCGGCTGATCCTGCCGCAGCAGCAGACCCTGCGCGAGCTGCTCGACCACGGCATTCCGGCGTTCGTCTGCCGCGAAACCGAGCTGGAGGCGACGCTTGCGCTTCTGAGCGCGCCGCCGCAGCTCGTCATTACGGATTCGCAGGCGTTCCGACTTGTTGCGAAGCTCGTCCCGGAATCCGTCCCGCTGACCTCGTTTTCGATCCTCTTCGCGCGTTATAAGGGTGATCTGGAGCTGCTTGTCCACGGCGCGGACGCGTTAAAGCGCCTGCAGGACGGCGACACCGTCCTGATCTCCGAGGGCTGCACGCACCACCGGCAATGCGGCGACATCGGCACGGAAAAGCTTCCGTGCTGGCTGCAGGCCTACACCGGCAAAAAGCTGCGCTTCCGCTTCACGTCCGGTGGAGAATTCCCGGACGATCCGACCGGCTTCGCGCTCGTGATCCACTGCGGCGGCTGTATGCTCAACGCGCAGGAGATGCGCGCCAGACTGTCCGCGTGCCGCGCACACGGCGTTCCGGTCACGAATTATGGAACGGCTATCGCGCAGATGAACGGCATTCTGTCCCGCGCCCTTGCGCCCATCAAATAATATTAAAAAATAATAATAGCCCGTCCGATTTTATCGAAATCGGACGGGTTTTCGGCTATTTTGTTAAAAATTCGACCAGCTCGGCAGGGGAGTCGAACAGCACTTCCGCCCCGTGCTCCAGCAGGAACGCGCGGTCGCGGAAGCCCCACGTAACGGAGAGGCAGGGGAGACCGGAATTCTTCGCGGTCATAATATCAACGTCCGAATCGCCGATGTAACAGGCGTCCGCTGCATCCGCACCGAGCTTTTTCAGCGCCGCGTGCACCATATCCGGCGCGGGCTTGCGGCGAATCTGATCGGTCTCGCCGCAGGCGACCGGGATCAACGCGTCAAAATAGTGCGCGCGCAGCACCTGCACCATCGGGTCGGCCTTGTTCGAGACGATCGCAAGACGATACCCCGCGCGCTTCAGCGCCTCAAGCATCGGCAGCACACCGTCATAGGGCTTCGTGCAGTCCATGCAGTGCTCAAGATAATGCGCCTTGAGCGCAGTCAACAGCGCGTCGATCCGCGCGTCGTCTGTGCCCTCCGGAACCGAACCGGCGACGAGACGGCGCAGCCCGTTTCCGACCGCCGCCTGGATCTGCGGGAGCGTGCGCGCCGGGTAGCCGTACTGCGCGAGCGCAAAATTCGTGCTGTTTTTCAAATCCTCAAGAGTGTTCAAAAGTGTGCCGTCAAGGTCAAAAACCAGTGTATTCCTCATTTTTTACTCCTTATCGATGTGCGACAGGGGATTGGCCTCCGCCGCGATTTTCAGCTCTGTATTCTCAATGTGCGTGTAAATTTCGGTCGTGTTCAGGTGCTCATGCCCCAAGACCTCCTGAACCGTCCTGACATCGACGCCGTTTGACAGCATCAGCGTCGCAGCCGTGTGCCGCAGCTTGTGCGCCGAGAGCAGATTCGCGTCCAGACCGGCCGCAAGCAGATGCTTTTTGACGAGTCGGTGCACCGCCGTCACGCTGATGCGGTTGTTATCGCGCGAGCCGAATAACGCTCGGTCGTCCGAAAGCACTTTTTTGTTGCGTTCGACCAGATAATCGTCGATCGCCCGCTTGCACGACGATCCAAAATAGACAATGCGCTCCTTGTTTCCTTTGCCCGTAACACGAATTCGGTCATCATATACGTCCGAACGATTCAATCCAACCAGCTCGGCGCGGCGGATGCCGCAGTTCAAAAAGAGCATCAGAATCGCGTAATCGCGCTTTGCGTTCACACCGGAAACAGAGGAGAGCAGCTTTTTTGACTCTTCAAGCGTCAGATATTTCGGGAGGGATTTGCGAATTTTGGGGTATTCGATCTCCTTGACCGGGTTTTCCGTGAGCTGCTTCGTGCGCACGGTCAGATATTTATAGAAGGATTTGATCGCCGAGAGCTTCCGCGCGCGCGCCGCCGCGCCGATGCCGCGGTCGGACGGCTCATCGGTCGGTCGGTCGTTGGACAGATAGGAAAGGAAATCAAAAATATCAGTAATCATTATCGTTTTTATAAACGCAAGATCGACCTGCTTGATGCTGATGCTGTCAAGCTCCGTGTGATACGGCAGCTCCTTTTTGACCAACACCATAAAGCGCAGGAACATCCGCAGATCAAGGTAGTATTCCTTGATCGTCTGCGCGGATTGCCCCTTGATCGTCTCGTGATACGAGAGAAATTCGCGCAGGAGCTGCGGCGCGTCCGAATAAGCTTGCATGACGATACCTCCGACGGGGTTTTTATGATAGCAAAGGATGCCCCGGATGTCAAGCCTTGGGAACCTCTGAATGAATTGGCAGCGGCGCTCAGCGGGTCTCTTGTCCCAACTGATCGGTCTGAATATTTTGAAATACGTAAAGGATTCCTGCAAGTTCCAAACCTCAATTTGGAGCAAAATTCCTGACCTGCTGCGTGTAACTATCGGGCTGCCCGAAGAAGCCGCGTCCTTCGCGCAGCAACAGGTTGGATGCCAGCATCGTTGACGCCGTGCGCGCGGAAGATGCTCCGCAGCGTTTTCAATTCTCGATCAGTCGAGGTTTTTTCACGGTTTTTGATACTGATTCTTGATTAAAATATTGAATCAAGAATCCCGTGTGCTAGGCACACTCGCATCGTGCGCATGCACGCTGCGCCGTCTCATGCAGAATCTGACACGCCGCTGGCGCTGTAAAAAACTCTTCATGCTTTTTAACAGATTCTAGTATGAATTGCTTTCCAGCGTTTATTATGAGCGCGTCGTTTGGCCTTGGCCGGTTCAGAGAAATAAATACGTCAAGGACAATTCTGCGGCGCTATCGAGCCGCAGAAACCGCCGAGAAGACGACTTTTCGAGGACGGCCGCACGGCGGCCGCCTCAAGGCACGCATTGCACATCAGCGCTTCATTTTTCTGACCGCATCCGTTTCTGCCGCTATTATAGCACATTACCCCATCCAACGCAACAAAATTTTTATTTTGTTGCGTCCTCTATGTCGGGATGGTGTAACGGTAGCATATGTGACTGGTATTCACATGATATAGGTTCGAATCCTATTCCCGCATCCATTTAAGGAGGTGTCTTTACCCGCCGTGTCCGTTTTGTTGCCTGTGTGCTATGCGTCGTATTTGTACTTACTTCAGTTTCTGTTGGCGTTTTCGCCGCTGATTCCGTTGGTCTGTCCGGTAATGTCAGCTATCTAGCTAATGTTACCTTTACTGCGTATGATTCTGGTACTTCTCTAGGTAATCAGATTTTGCCCTCTACAGGTGGTTCGCAGTATCATATTTTTCATAATGGCACTTCGCATACTATATCTGCCTTTCAGGCTGTTTTGAATATGCTCCGTGGTTCATCTGATTTCTCTGGGCGGTATTTTGATGTTTTTGTAGACCTTGCTTTTTTGATGGACAACTCGCAAGCTGTGCCTCCTACCTCTTCTTTTTCCGGTTCTTCTTCCGTTTCTGCGTCAAATGGTGCTGGGCTTGGCTCCCTTCCCGTGTCTGGCGGTATTGTCAAAGGTATCAACTATGATTTTTCCGGTTTGACTACTTCCGTTGATGGTATTTCTTTCAATCATAATCCGAACGGAGTTTTCTATCGTCTTGCCGCTTCGTTCTCTGCTCCTACATTGTCTGACCCTCTCATTACGATTCGTTTCGTTCCTACTTCCGGTATTCAAGTTTTGACTACTGGCTTCGATAACTATATGTTTGTTATGAGTGCCTCTGTAGTCATGTATCCTGATAAAGACACCTATGATCTTTGTCAGAAAATCTATTCTCGCCTTGGCACTATGGACGGCCGTCTTGTTTCAATCGTCAATGATCTTTCTACTGTTCTGAAAGAGCTTTCTACTCTTGTTCGCTATTCGGCTAGTATTGAGGATTTAGCTGCTAATATCTCTGCTGATCTTTCTATCAGTAATGATATTGCCCAATCAATTCATGATATGGTCAATCAGCGTTTTCAGTCTGTTCTTGATTACATGATGTATGCTTTCTTCCAGACGAATACGGTTAATCATCAAAATTCGTGGCTCTATCGTATAGTGAATATGTTCTATGATGAGCTTATCTATACGTATTCGTTTTACGATGCTGAGACTCAAGAGTGGAAGCGTACTGACGATAGCTTTTTGACGTCGGTCACTTCTAACTTGCAGGTTCTCGTTGACCATGCTATCACGCTTGACAAGGTTGATTCGTTTGGTTCTTCTGCCTATGATAAAGCCGACGAAGCTGGTGTAGGTGACATGTATGATTCCGCTATCAGCGGTGGTACTGCTTCTAAGACTGACGCTAACAGTTTCATTTCGGGTGGAATTGATTCCCTTGGCGATCTTGGTTCTCCCGGTGATCTCGATGGCTATACCAATGACTATTATTCATGGTTCTCCGGTAAAACCGCTGATTCTCTCGATTCGCAGTATGGCAAGGATACGCGCGGCTTCAATTCTTCTCTGCCTGTGATAGTCACGGATTATTATGCGGAGGCTTCAAAGAGGTGGAATTCCGATGATTGACCCTCTGAAATGGGCTGTTGAAGCTTTCCTTGCTGTTTGGAATGAGCTTCCGATCGCCTTTTCCGCTTTTTTCATCTTCGTCGTGATTCTTGCTGTGCTTTCGTTCATCTTCAATATTCTGAAGTGAGGTGATTCGTACCTTTTTCCAAATGATTCATGACGTTTTTTTCGTCTGTTTCGCTTGGGTTCCGCTCCCTGTCAAGATCGCTTTTTTCGCTATCCTCGCCGTGACTACGGTTATTCTCCTGCTCAAGATTGCCGCTATCATTCTTGACGCTATTCCTTTTCTGTAGGTGATTTTCTATGACTTCTGACGCTCTCGCGGTTGTGCGTACAATCTTTTCCACGATCTGGTCCTTTTTCACGGGCTGGTATATTCCCGGTACTCGTGTTACACCAGCCACTGCCGCATTTTTCCTTTTGATGGCTTGCGTCATTATTCGGATAATTCGTGCGGTGTTCCGTGTTTCGTCCGATTCTGATAATGATAATTAATGGAGGGTTTCTTGTGCGTTTCAAAAATATTGCTCTGTGTCTCATTCTTGTTCTTTCTTGCTGTATCGGTGTTGTATGTGCTGAAGGTGAAGAGGATTGGACGGTATCGCCTACGGAGTATGTTGAGGAGACTTTACCGCCTGATGATACGTCTACTGTATCTGATACGCCTGTGACGTCTCTTGAGCAGCTTTCTGATGACCAGATTCTTTCTATCTCCCAGCGCTCACTTTCTCCTATCACGCCGAATGAAACGTCGGGCTTCAAGAAGATTCTCCTTAATCTCTTTGGCTCTTATGACCCTGTGATTATTGAATATGAGTATACGTCAAGCGGGGGCTATGTCAACTACCTCCGTGAGATTCAGCCTGATTACGTGTGGTTTGCCGCTGTCTTGATGTTCATGCTCGTTCTCTTCTGTATTTTCAAGCTGGGGGGTGCTTTGTTTTGCAAGCGATGAAAGAATTTTGTTTGTGGTTTCTTGAGCAACTTCCGACGTTTTTGCTCTCTGAGCCTATTTGTTATCTGATCGGCTTTGTCTTCCTCCTGTTGACAGTCAAGGTTTTCACGTCCTTGTGTCATATCAATTCAAACATGAAGGGAGGTTACTAATACCGGAACGCCTGCTACCAGCACTGTTGCGACCATCCTCGGCAACGTCGGCACTTTCATCACGTCTGCTGTCTCGTGGATTGGCTCTTTTGTCGGCGCTATCGTTGACAATCCGCTTATTCTGACTTTTGTCATTATTGGCTTTGTCGGCATCGCCATCGGCCTTATCAAGCGCTTGAAGAGCGTGTAAGGCTCTTTCCGTTTTCGTCCTCATGCGCTATAGGAAGGAGGTTTTTTTTTTGGCGGATATTCTCTCTAACGTTACGTCGTTTGTAACGTCGGCTATTGGCTGGATTGGAAGTTTTGTGTCGTGCATCACTTCCCAGCCGCTTCTGCTGATGTTTGTCATTACCGGCTTTGTCGGTATCGCTGTCGGCCTGATTCGTCGGCTTATCCGTGTTTGACTGCCGGGGGAGCACTGCTCCCCCTTTTTTTGAATGAGGTTTTGCTATGCTGTATATCCTTTTGATTTTGTGCGCCTCCTTTGTCGGTTTCTTTCTCTACTCTAGGCGTTTTTCCAATCCCTATAAGTTGATATTCATCTTTGGCAAAAAAGGAGCTGGAAAGTCTACGCTTATGGTTCGTATGATGTTGCGTGACCTTAAAAAGGGCTGGACTGTCTATACCGATATTCAAGATTGCGTTGTTCCCGGTGTGCGTCTTATTCGTGCATCCGACCTTGATCGTTTTATCCCTGTCCCTGCTGAGGGTTCGTCCGCTTGCTCTGTCTATCTCGATGAAGTTGGCATTTCCTTTGACAATCGAGCTTTCAAGTCTTTCTCTGACGGCCTCCGCGATTTCTTCAAGCTCCAGCGCAAGTATAAATGCAAGGTTGTCATGAATAGTCAGGCGTACGATGTTGATAAAAAGATTCGTGACTGTACTGACTCTATGATTCTCCAGACGTCTCTTTTCAACTGTCTGACCCTCTCGCGGCCTATCCTTCGTAAAGTTGCACTTGTCGAAGCATCTGCCCAAGGTGATTCCCGTATTGCCGATAATCTGAAATTTGCCGGCTTTTTCCACTGGCGTATCTATTTCATGCCGAAGTACTTCAAGTACTTTGAGAGCTTCAAAGCCCCTCCCCGCCCTGCAATCCGTTTTCGTGAAATAGCAAAGCTTGCAGAATCCCCTAAAAAGGCTTTGCGTGATTTGGAGGTTGATGACGATGTGGATGATTAAGTATATGTTCTCGAAAGTGAACTTCCTGCATACCGTTGCTTGCGTTTGCATCGGTATCGCTCTGGCCGCCCGTCCTTTGGCGTTTGCCTTGGTGTTTGCGGGCGTCGCTTTGGCGTTAGATTTGCTGTCCGCATATCTGCGCTACAAAAAAAATGGTCAGCGCGCGTAGCGCTGACCATTATAATTTTTCTTCCTTTTTTAACCCTAGAATTTCATCCGCACTACATTCAAGGATTTCACAGTAACGTTTTAATACCTTTACTGACATTGTATTTTCTCCGGTTTCGTATCTGCTTATTTGCTTTTGGTTTGTGTTTAGTTTTTCTGCTAGTTGCATTTGGCTATACTTCTTTTGTTCTCGTTTCATTCGTAGTTTTTCGTAATATTCCATAATTTACACTCCTACGTTTTGTTTATTTTGCTCTTTTTATTCTAATACGTTTTCGCACTATTGACAAATACGTTTTCGTACTATATTATGTTGGTAGTACGTATATGTACTAGATTATTTTGGAGGTATGAAACCATGAAATGTCAAGTTGTCGGTATGCAAAACGTTTCCGGTACGAACAAAGCCGGTCAGTCCTACTCCGGTACGAAATTTTTCCTGAACGGTTGTCTTGGTGACCCGTCCCAGTCCCGCATTGATGGCGTTGAGGCGTTTGACGTCTACATGAATTCGGCTTCTGTCCCTGCTGATGTTCGTGTCGGCGATGTTGTCGAGCTCTACTACAATCGCTATGGCCGTGTCGCTCAGATGGTGGTTGCCGATGCGATCTGATGACGTTCAGATTCTGCTCCCGCTTTCTCAGCTCCGCTCGTTGATGACGGCCGCGGAATCCGTGCCAGCTCTTTCGGCTCGGCTGTCGCAACTCCGCGACGAAGTAACGGCACTGCGCGGCCTGTATGTGCAGCTTCTGGAGACTGTTTCTAATAAGAAGTGACCGTTTCCGCGAGGATATGCGGGAGGCCTCTGGTCGGTTCGCATGGCTAGGAACTCCCGCGCATTCCTCTAGCTTTTTTTGAGGCTCTACGTTTGTGCGTTGCGTAAAGTGCCAATGTGCTATTTACATCGCCTTGTATGCCTTTGCCGCCGTAGGCGGCGCATGGCGCTTCACTACGACTAAAGCGCCATGTTCCATGTTCCAACGTGTAGTGTGGATTTTGTTTTTCAATTCTAAATCAATATTTATATTGATTTATCATTTTTTTATTAAAGGTGATTTAATTGACAGCAACCGAAAAAATTATCAATGCTATTTGTAGCCGTGTGTCTATGATAAACACTGTTTCTCATTACAGCGGTCTTAGGGCTGTTGATGGTTTGGCAAGGTATATCCATGAATTGCATGGTATGGTTCTTTGTTTGAATTCCTTTTGTCAGGACGGTCGTTTTTATCAAATAGACGTTTTTGCCGATTATGTTGAATTTGGTTTTTTTGATCCTGCTGATAATTGGACTTCTCTGAAAAAATAATATTTTGTGGGGGTGTTTCCGTGCCGCACGTAAAGGTTAAATCACGGACGCTAGCGATAGTCCTATACCCTGAGTCCCAGAGTGAACAAATCGCAGAAATTCAAAAAAACTATAGTTTCGTCGGCTGTCTCCATGATCGTGATGCTGACGAGAATGGCGAGAAAAAGAAGCCGCATTGGCATTTCGTCATCCGTTTCAAACAAGCGCGTTGGTCTTCCGCTGTTGCCGCTGAGCTTGGCATAGAAGACCATTTCGAGAGCGTAAAGAATCTCGATGGTGCAATCCGGTATCTTACGCATGAAGATTCTTCAGATAAGTTTAGGTATGACGTCGATTCAGATTTGAAGTATAGTGAGGATAATAAGGTTTTGGTTAAAAAAGCGTTTAGTGTTGGGTCGTCTGAGGATGAACGTGCTCTTCTGATTCTTGATTTCATCGATTCGTGTTCCACTTCAATTACTCTCTCTGCTGTCTATCGTTATGCTATGTCAATTGGTATCTATTCCGACCTTCGTCGGATGGGCGTTCTTGCTATTCGTCTCATTGATGAGCATAACCAACTGATTCAGCAGTAAGTCAACTGAACGCAATAAAAGTTTTATTTTGTTGCGTTCGCACACGCCACAAATATATCGCCGTACCCTCTACGGCGAACAATCTGCCCAATATCCGCGACGAACCCTCGCCGCAACAAAATACACGTTTTGTTGGCGTTGGCCGGTAAAACCTGTGTGTGGGCGCTGCCCAGACCGATACCAGACCGCCACCCCCTTTTGTTGCATCATACCACGCAACACGGGCGTTGTCAAGCCCTGCCGCGCCTTTTCCGGTATTTTTGCGCCAAAAGCGCGTCGGCCATAGCATAAATAGCCGTGACAGTCGGGCTGCTGTGCTGCAAAATGCGCTGCACATGCGCAATGTCGCCATATTTTCGCATTAGGTCGACCGCGTAGACCTTTCGCGCGCTGTGCGTACCGACGTTCTGGGGCAGCCGGAACGCCGCAGCGGCGCGCTTGACGTCGCACCAGACCGCTTGCCGCGTTCGGTGCTTCGTCGGGTCGCGCCCCGGAAAAACCCAATATTTTCCGCATTCTTTGCGCAAATCGTCCAGCAAATCGGCCGGAAAACCAACAAACCGGCGCTTTCCTGTTTTTTGCTCAGTGATCCACCGATGCGGCCGCAAGTCGTCCGGCCGGAGCGCGAGAACGTCCGAAATCCGCAAGCCGGTGTGTAAAATCACACGCATAACGAGCCGATTTGACGGCATCAGCGCAGCGAGCACGCGCTCGACCTCCTTGCCGAGCAGGTATTCCGTTCTCAGACCTTCACCCCCCTACCCCGGAAAAACGGCGCATTGATTGCCGCGCGCGCAGCCGGGAGCGGCCGGGCGGCGGCGCGCCGCGCGCCGTTTGACAGTCCGAAAATTGTAAAATCGGCAAAGGCCGAACCAGCGAGGGGCAAAATCAGTACCGCAAGAAACGCGCCGTCCGCGTGATAGCGCGCCGCAGCGTGCGGCTGACAGTGCCCGGATTAACGCCGCGATCAGCGGCGATCTGCCGGACGGTTGCCCCGTCCATGTATGCCTGTAACGTTTCCTTTTGCAGGTCGGTAAGCTCATTCGCAATCACCGCCGCAAGCCGCTTCCTCTGTAGGTCGCGCGGCAGCCGAATGCCGCTGAACTCGATCGTCTCCGCAGCGTGATAGAGCGCGGAGAACCCCGCAGCCGATTGCTTTATCCTCATGCCGGAAAACCTCCTTTGTCGTATAGTATGCCTCCATATACCGCGCAAGCGCGCGCAGCTCGAAAGCGATTCTCTGCGCTTGCGCGGCCTCGTAATCCGTGCGCCCGCGAAAGCGCGCATTCAGGGCGTCAGCCTCTGCCCGATAGGCCGCCGCCATTTGTGCCATAGTGATAACTTCCAGCCTCCGTTCTGATAATAGCCAACTGCAAATTTGCCGCCGGGACGTCGAAGCAATACCCGCCCGCCGCTTGAAGCTCGTCAAAGGTGCAGTCGACCGGCCGCACCTCCGGGCGCAGCAGCTTGCCGCCGGAATAATACCACCGGCCGCCGATTTTGCAACCCTCCTTTGCGATATACTTGCAGGTGTAGGCAATCGCCGCATCATAGTCGCCATAGAGCGGGATCGCCGTTGAGAACCCCAACGTCCATTCAGCGACATTGTAAACAACCTGACCGCCAGCGTCAAGCCATTCTTGCCGCTGTCTGGCCGACCTTGGCCGCCTCGGGCGGCCGCCGGTCGCGGGCTTGACCGTGCCGCTGTCGACCATGCCGACGTCGGCGTCGTTGAAAAAGCCGTGCCAATGAATCGCGCCGTCCTTGTGGTGCTCAGGGATCAGGACATAGACAAGCCCGTTCCGACGCACGCGGTTATCAAGCCACGACCGCATTTTCCGCAGCACGGCCGCAATATCATAGCGATCGATCTGCTCCGGCGAGAGCGTGAGCGTCACAAAGTATGCCATCCGGTTACAGCGGCAGAGGTCGCGCACCGTCGCCGCTGCGCGCCGTCTCGCGCGCTCGACGTCGGCGGCGTCGGGCTGCTCCCCATTCTTTCCGCGGGTGCCGGGGCTTGACGGTTTATTGTCCTTGCTGCTGTCCTCCCATCCAGCCGTGCCAAAAATGGCGCGGCTTGCGGCCATCAGCTCGGCAGAGCCGTCAGGGTAGACCTTGAGGCGGCCACAGGCCGCGAAATCTGATTTTTGACGCGACAGGAGCCGCGTCGTCTTATCGGACATCATGACGACATGTTGTCCTAGTATCTAGTATAGGGCGACGGGCGGCCGGTCGTAAATTCCGGCCGCCCTCTGCCCCGTCGGGAATCGGGGCAGCGTCGCGGAGACAAGCGGCGCTCAGAATACCTCGCCATAGTCGCGCTGCGCGATGATAGCGTCAAGCGCTTCCGTCAGAAACTCGCGGTTGGAATATTTGCCGGAGCGCAAGCTCGGCGCATATCCAAGCGCGCTTTGCATATCCTCTGTGCCGTAGACGTCGAGCGCCTGTTCGATCGCATACCGCATCAGGCGCTCGGCCGTCTGGGGCGTTATTTGGAGGCACAACGCGACATCAGGATATAGCCGTTTGGTTATCCCGTCAAGATACGTTCGATCGTCCAGCGCCAATTCAAGCGCACAGGACAGCGCGCGATAGCCCTTCAGGTGCGGCCGAATGCCGCACCGGCGCAGAAACGCGCGGACAAGCAGTTCGGATTCGTTCATCGTTTTCACCTTCCTTTCCGGTTGATCTCCCCACCCCTCCCGCCCCCGCCCCGAGGCGGGGAAGCGCGAGGCCTGCGGCCTCCGCTGCGGCGGGGACGGGGGCAGCCGACGGCAGCGGAGGCCGACAATCGAAGCCGTTACCGTCACTGCAGCGTCCGCTGTGCGGCCAGCTCTGCGGGCATCGTCTGCCGCCTTTGTCTCCCGATTGTGTCGCCCGTGTCAAGCCCCGCAGCCGCACCGGCCAAAAAGCACCGGCCGGAGCGGCCGCGCCTACGGTGCGCTTGCGCGCAGGGCGTTGACATCGGGCGCGCCGGGTAAGACAAATCACGGCGGCGCAAAATCGCGCTTGACAAGCAGGAGAAAACCTGCTAAGATACTAAGTGGCTGGCCTGTCCGGGCGGGTTCGTCCCGCTCCATAAGTCCGTGGGCGGCAGAAGCGTCTCATGCGAAAGCATGGGGCGCTTCTTTTTTTGCGCCCGTCTCCCCTTGGAGGAAAGGCGGCTGCGCCGCCGTACCGGCGCGCTGCGCGCGCCACCGCACCGCACCGGCGCGCTCCGCGCGCCGCGCGCTTCGCGCTTCGCCCGGATCGACGGCCGCCGCCGCCGCCCTGCGGCGCAAAGCGCCGCGCAGCGTCGGCAGGCGGCCTCCGTGGTGCCGCACCCAACGCTCTGCGTCTTTCGTTCTCCCCGCTGTGCGGCCTTTTCAGAGCACACAGACGGGAAGTCGAAAGTGTTCGCTTGGCGGTTTGCTCGTGGCGGCCAGCGGCGGCCGCTGCGGGGGTGCGGCCGCCGTTTGGCCGTCCTCGCAAACCGCTGCCTACCCGGCAACATGGAACCGCAGCAGCCTCGGGTCGCGCCGGGCGAAAGTCCGGCGCTCCGCCCCGCGAAGCGCGGCGCACGAAGCGCGCCGCGCGGGGCGCCCGTCGGCTTTTATCGGCTTTTCCGGCCGCTGCGGCGTCCGGAAAAAGCCTGCTGCTCGCCCCCGCGCCAGCCAGCGGCATCCCCCCGCCGCTCCCTGTCGGGGGCCTCGTTGCGGGCGTGCGCACGGGCGCCCCAGCCGGGCAAAATCTGTTATAGCATAGCACGCGGCGCAAGCCCGGCAGAGCCCGGCGCAGAGCGCCGCTTTGGGGCGTTGCGCTCGCGTGCTGTTTTGGGCGTGCCCCGGCTGGGGGTGGTCGCCCGTGCGCCGTCCTCGCTCGGGCGGCCGCGCAATCCGCGGCCGCGTGCGGCGGTGCCCCCCTGCCGCTGCCGCTGATCCGGCCGCGTCGCGGTCGGGTTTTGCTGGTCGTTCCGTGGTGCGCGCGTGCGGCCGGGCGGCGCCTTCGGCGGCGCGCGGGGTCGGGCTGCGGGGGGCGCGGCGGGCGCGAGCGCCC
>OIYG01001019.1_pt1 | contig 23175 bp, 18 predicted proteins | sample 1587861 | NCBI WGS metagenome assembly OIYG01 (sample SAMN03283272) | human gut metagenome | biome: human-associated habitat; material: feces | host: Homo sapiens | place: Peru | collected 2012 | reverse complement strand
GGAAAATACATGTACAGAACTTATATACTTCGTTTAAAGCCAAATAAAACGCAAATAAAATTATTAGACAAAACAATTTCTTGTGTACAGAAATTTGATGATATTTATTTAAATCAAATTAAGAATAAATATACCTGTTCGGGTTTTGAAATCATAAAAGAAGCTAGAAATATTGATTCTAATCTAATATCTGTTGATAATACAATTCTATTTTGCGAACTAGATATTATACAAAAACTTAAAAAAGAGAAAAAATTGGCTAATAGATTTGAATTTAAAACTAATTATTGTAAATATGTTGAATCGATTGAAGATGTAATTTCCAATCATACTCTCTACTTGCCATCTATTGGTCATATTAAATTATTCAATAAACGTGATTATGACCAAGTAGAAAAATTTATTAGCATTACAGTTTATCGAACAATTGATGAAAAATATTTTGCTAATGTCTTATTTAGAAAGAAAAATAGAACAGTAGATAAAAGTCTTGACTTAAACAATTCAATAGGACTAGATTATTCTTCCAACAAATTCTATGTGGACAATAATGGAGAAAGTCCTAAAAAGCCAACGCTTATAAGGGATTATGATAAAGAAATTCTAGCTATGCAAAAGAAATTTACTGAGCTAAGAAATGATGATAAGCCACGTAAAAAGTTATTAACAAGATATTGTAAAACTCAAAGACATGTGGCGAATAAAAGAAATGATTTCTTGCACAAAACATCAAAGGAACTTGCTGATAAATATGATTATGTATTTGCGGAAGATATCAATTTCTCAGAGATAGTTACATATAGAAAGCTTGGTAAAGCCACCAATGACAACGCATATCATAATTTTTTAGAAATTTTAAATTACAAGATGGAAGATAGAGGAAAGAAACTGGTTAAAATTGATAAAAATTACCCTTCATCAAGAAAATGCAGTAATTGTGGCTATGTTCGAGAAAAATTAGCACTTGATGAAAGAAGTTGGATATGTCCTGAGTGTGGCGTTGTTCTTGATAGAGACATTAACGCCGCAATCAACATAAGAAATAGAGGAATAGAAATAGTAAGCCAACAAGCCGCTGGGCGAGCGGCACGTAGCTACGCGTAAAGTTTGCATATACAAACACGTCAACGACAAAAGAGTTTCAAACTCAAAAGTAGCTGGATCCATTAACTCGGCGGACGGTCGATTTGCACTATGCATAAAGTTAATAAATTTTAACACGTCACGGGCTCGAACAAACATCTCCTCCAATATAAGGAGTTGATATAAATCCACAATAAAGACTCTCGTTACGAGAGCCTTTAGTGCTTTACTTAGATATTAGTCATCACTGTTTTTCATCTTACCAAAGATTTGAAGTAATCTTAAGAATAAGTTAATGAAATCAAGATATAGTTGGAACGCTCCATAAATCATAAGTGCATCATTGATAGAAGTATCCTGTAAACCGACATTGTATAAGTTTCTTAACTTTTGCATATCATACGCAATCAAGAACAAGAATAAGATAATACCAAGATAATTTACAACCCATTGAACCATTTGGCTTCTAAAGAAAATTACATTCACAATAGAAACAATGATAATAGCCAACAAGCCTGGTACGATAATGCCTGAGAACTTTGATAAATCTACATTTGTGTTATTACCAATTAAAGATAAAACCACAAACATACCACAAGTAACCAAGAAAGTTACCCACACAGAAGTCTCAGTATAGGCATATAGAACCATAGACAAACTGATACCAGTTAATACTGAATACAAGATATAACAAATCCAAGCTGAAGATTTTGACATCTTTGTAAGTCTAGCCGCAAAGACAATCGCAATCACAAACTCACCAATCATAGCCATTAGAGAAACTGTCGCAAAAGCAGCGCCGTAACGTGTAAGAAGTGCCTCCATAAAGAACTCACTGATCACAAAGCTAATAACAGCCGTAATACCTAAACCAACACTAACAGTTAAGAACACTTTTCTTAAATATTCACTAAATGTTAGCCCATTATTTGAATAAACATTTGTATATTCGTACATTTTTGTACCTCCTTTAACAATTAAAATTTAACACTATTGATAATTGTATTAACCTCATCTTCACTCACATTCATCAAACCAATTTGAAGAAATGTGCTACCATTATGGAAAATGCAAATATCAAAAGTTCCGCTTTCATCCTCTGTATGAACCTTGTAGCCAGTATTACCATTAACAGTAATCTCACTTAATTCATAATAATTCTTCAAGGCATCAACAGTAGTTGCGAAATCCTCTTCACTCATTTCAGCTCCTAGAACTTGACCAACTAAAGTAAGCTTATTATCTTCATTCTTGAATAATTGCCCTACTTCTGTATAAGCCCAATTCTTTGGTAACTTAATTTCACCATCTACCTCTACAAAGTATGTTGGATAAATAGAACTCAACTTATAAGTATTATCCTTCTTAACATTTGTAAACACTAGAACCAATAAAATTGCAATTGCTACAAGTGCAGCTACTACATATACCGTATTCTTCTTAGCAGGAGCCATTTTATCAACTTCAACCTTATTATCTTCACTTACAGTCTCAACAGTTTCATCAACAGCAGTTGTTTCTTCCTTATTTTCTTCGGCTTCTTTTATATCTTTTTCTTCCATTTAAACCTCATTTCTTATTCTTTAATACAACATCGAATCAAGGCACATATGCCTTGAGATAATATTTTACCATTTAATTAATCATTAATGTATGTTACGATAAATCCATTGAGGGAGTAGCAAGCCCCACACTTGGCTGTATATCAACATTCTGGTTTAAACCTGGTATACATTAAATTGCGAGACTCATGTATATTTTGTTATACATGGGAATTAGTCTTGTGTATAACGCACAAGTTTTTTTATGGAGTAACAAGGGTATGAATTTCTTATTTTTCACAAACGCAATTTTATTAGGAGTAGGCCTAGCCATGGATGCCTTTTCCGTATCACTCGCAAACGGACTAAATGAATCGCATATGGGCAAGAAAAGACAATTTCAGATTGCCGGTTGTTTCTCAATCTTTCAAACCATCATGCCCCTTATCGGCTGGTTCTGCGTTCATACCCTGGTAGACACCTTCACAGTCTTTCAAAAGTTTATTCCTTATATTGCCCTAATTCTTCTATTATTTATCGGTAGCAACATGATACTTGAAAGTTTTAAAAAAGATGATGACAAAGAAGATAATAACGAAAGTCTATCATTATATGGTCTAATCATCCAAGGTATAGCTACATCAATCGATGCCTTATCAGTTGGCTTTACAATCGCTAACTTCACATTTCCTTTAGCCCTAATAGAATCTATAATTATTGGCATCGTTACTTTCTTTATTTGCGTGTTTGGATTAAAACTTGGCAAAAAGTTTGGATTAAAATTAGCTAATAAAGCTAACATCCTAGGTGGTTCTATTCTTATCTTTATTGGCCTAGAAATCTTTATAAAAAGTCTACTATAATCACTCATAGTAGACTTCAATTCGATCAACCTTATCAACATTATCACTTAAGATATCACCATATAATACGACATAATTGTCGTGTTTTTTGATTCGCTTACCAATCACACAAGCATGGCCATTTTTTTCGATATACTCGCCCGAGAAAGCATTACATGTATCCTTTATACTGTTTAATTCATAATCATTTAAATAAACAGGACCATCAACATCATTTAGATATAAGACTACCTTACCAAGCACCGTCTTCTTCTTTAATTCAGTCATCCCATATTCAATTGGTAATGTTTCATCAACAGTCTCATCAAAACCAACAACCAATTCTTGGCCATTAAACTTCAAAGAATAGAACTCTTCCTTTTTAGCAGCACAGCCAAATAATAATATTAAAACAAGTAATAATGTTACAATTTTCTTCATAATTAATTACTATGATGAATCTTATTAGCCTCAAAGAAAGCATCATCTGACTTTTTAGGATGACCAATAGTTCTTCTTAAAAAACCAATCACTGGATGAAACTTTGGATTAATCATACCTGTAAGCTCAATAAACATCCAAGCGATACAACACAATATAAACAACATAATCAAACCAGCAGTTTGATGGAAATACATAATAATAGCATCACAGCCAAATAAGAAACTTACAAGATACAACAACAAAACAGTATTTCTATGAGACAAGCCAATCTTATACATCAAAACATGATGTAAATGCGATCTATCAGCCTCAGAAATCTTTTGACCCTTAAGTTTTCTTCTAATAATTGCCAAAGAAGTATCCGCAAGTGGTACAAACAAAATAATAAGTGGGAACACAAGAGATACGAAAGCAGTTGACTTAAAGCCTAATAAAGACAAACAAGCAATCATATAGCCCATAAACAAAGCACCGCAGTCACCGACAAAGATGCTAGCTGGATGGAAATTATAAGGCAAGACACCAGCAATCGAACCAACCATAATAAGCGCAACAATTGCCGCATCAATTCTTCTCATTTGATAAGCGATAAAACCAATTACACACAAAACGATAATAGAAATACCACTAGATAAACCATCTAAACCATCAATTAAATTAATCGCATTAGTAACACCAACAATCCATACAAAAGAAATCAAATAATAAATTGGCCCAATATTAATAGTAATAAAAGGTAAATTAATTTCATTCATCTGAATATTACCAACAATTATGACATAAAGTGCTGCCGCAATTTGAAACATCAACTTAACAATTGGTTTAAGATCAAACATATCATCAATCAAACCACCAAGAAAAACAATACAGCCACCCACAAGAATCGCATTAAAAGTACTATCAGGGTGAACAAAAATTGCCATTGTGATGACAAAGGCGCAATACATCGCAAGCCCACCTATTCTAACAATCTTGCCATGGTGAACTGTACGCTTATTCTCTATAGCATATGTCTTTGTTGCCAAACCAATCTTCTTTGCGATAGGTGTTAACGCAAAAGATATGATAAACGCAACAAGCACATATGGAAGTGCAACCGACAAAGTATAATACATACTTAGTAAGATTATACCATCTCTTAATTAAAATAATAAATGATAGACATTAAAAACGAGCCTACCAAATATGCCAACGCAAATGCAATCGCAAAATACAAAATCCAACCTTGAGCCACTTTACCTTGTTTAATAAAGCGATTATAGTTAAAAGAACTCATTCCAAATAGCACCATGATAAAACATATTATGTAAATTAAAACTCTTAAATAAAATCTATACATCCAAATCTCCAATCGTTTCAATAGCGCTTGATTTGCCCTTAATCAAAGAACCTCTTTGTTTATCCAAACCAAATAACCTGTATGCATTCAAACTAGACATCATCAACAATTCATTGAAATTAGCACCAAGCTTATACATTTTCCTAATGCCTTCTTCAATATTGCCAATCAAGATAATTCGATCTTTTCGTTTAAGACGATAAACCACACTCAAGATAGTCTCATCAAGAGAAGAATCAAGTTCAACATAACGATCATCATTAAAAGCGCCATTAACCAAACCAAATCTTTCAACACTAAAACCCGTCATATTATTAAACAAGTCATAGTAACCATCATATTCAATATGAACTTCATCCATGTATGCCTTACTATTACCTAACATTATCTTTTTATCTGTCTTAATATTATCTAAAGGATCAACAACCACTTGATATTTATCCAATATTCCCAAATCCAAAAACTTAGGAAATACTAACTTCCCTTTTAAATCAACCACACTAACATCATCCATTTCAACATATTGCGGATACACCTCAAGAATATGTTTATCATCAACCAAAAGACTACCGTCTAAAAATTGACGGTAGTCATCGATTATTAAATGTCCATGAATTAAAAGCGTCTTCATTAAGACAAGGCCTCAATTACCTTAGGCAACAACTGTTTCTTTCTAGAAACAAGTTTACTGATTAACTTATCCTCATCATAATCATTAAAGATTAAAGTCATACAATCACTCTTATCACCCGCATACAACAAATAAGAACCAGAGCCATAGTTATCAGTCATCATACACAACATCAAATCCAAACCAGCAGACTTACAATTATCCGCTAAAGCCCCCTTAATTGACTCTTTAACAGCTGCATATTCCTCTTTATTCTTACAAGTAGCTTGAGCAATACCAACCTTATAACCATTGATATCGAATTCCTTATAATCTTCATGCAAGATATCAATACTCTTTCTATTCAACAAAGAATCACCATGCTTAACGATAGCCTCATATAATTCATCAGTATTAACATCCGCAATATATTCAAGAATATGAGCAGTCTTAATATCAACATCAGTAGTAGTAGGACTTGTAAAATTCATTGTATCTGCCAAAATAGCACTCAACAACAAACCAGCCATATTCCTAGTAAGTTCAATCTTAGCATCAATATACTTATTTGCCACAATCGTAGCCGTAGCACCAACAACCTGAGTAGTGATATTAATAGGAGTATTAGTCACCAAATCACCCAAACGGTGATGGTCAACAACTTCAATTACCTCGCCAAACTCAATATCTTCAATAGATTGCTTAGTCTCATTATGATCCACAAGAATCAATTGCTTCTTATTATAATTATTCAAGTGATATCTACTTATTGAACCAACAACACAGCCGTTTTCATCCAAGATAGGATAAGAACGATATCTTGTCTTAGAAATCTTATTCAAACAAGCATCAACAGTCTCATTATGATTAACAGTAACCACCTTATTAGCCTTAACCATCACACACTCAATAGAAGGTGCCTGATAAATTAACTTAGAAATCTTCAAGGCATCTAAATCGGTCTTAATGACATTGACATTAGCATCCTCAAACAACTTCAAATACTCATCACTCTCAAAAATATCAAAATGACCAATGATAATAATCAAACCAACCTGAGCCTTTAAAGCTTGCTTAACTGCTCTTTCACTTGCGGTAATGACAATATCACCCTCATGTACTTCCTTATCAGAAGTAGGAGCCATTTCTACATTACCACTAACCTTAAAATAATCAGCCCTGTAATAAACAGTACCCTTTAAAGTCTTCATAATATTATCAAAAGTTACTGTCTTCATTACCTTAGCCAAATAACGACTATTCGCAGTCCACAACTCGTTCAAATTACTCAAAGAAACAACACCCTCTAAACGATTATTCTTTGTCACAAAAACAGTCTTAGACGCTGTCTTAATAAGTTTATTTAAAGCTTCTCTGATTGTAATGTCCTTAGAAACAACTACAGCCTGATCATATTCAATCTCTCTAATTGTGCACTTAGCTGTATATAGATGCAAAGGATCCTCAAATTCGAAGCGCTCTAAAAGATACTCCGTATCGCTTCTTACGGGACCAACTCTACCCGCTACCACATTGTAGCCTTGTTTCCTCTTGAACTCCGCATACGCAATACTAGAAACAATTGAGTCAGTATCTGGATTCTTGTGTCCTGTCACATAAATTGGGTTTTTCATTGAATTACTTCTCTAATCTCCTTTTCACTAATAGGCCCTTGTCTTAAGATTTTTATTTCCTCACCACTACAATCAACGATAGTACTAGAACTACTGCCACTAGCATCCCTTTTCACTATACCATCGATTCTACCATCAAGCTTCTTATACACTTCTTCCCACTTTAACTCTGATGGTTCATTAGAGATGTTAGCGCTAGTTACTAAAAGTGGTTTTTCTACTTCCTTTAATAGACTCAACACGAAGTCATCATTAGGAATACGAATTCCAATAGTATCCATACCACTAGTAGCCAAATCGCTGATGCATGGTCTTTTCTTATAAATAATTGTAATAGCTCCCGGCATAAAAGCTTTCATAATCTTGTAAGCATCATCACTTACATATGCCACTTCCTTTATTATATCAACACTTTTGCACATCATAGGCAAAGCTTTTCTCGCTTCCCTATTCTTTGCATCATAAACCTTCTGTATTGCCTTAGGATCATCATAAGCACAAGCCAAACCAAAAACAGTATCAGTGCCAAAAGCTACTATCTCACCATTTAAAAGATCATTCTTGATTCTTTCAATTTCATTAGTCTCATATAATTTCATTTTTCTTTCACCAAAAAGCTCAATAAATAAAATAAGGCCATACCAACCCCAACAATTATCCACAACACATAGTTGTTTGTCTTATAACCAATATAAAGACAAATAAGAATAATTGATACGATAGTAAAGCCTAAATTTATAAACCTGCCAATATCTTTCACTCTTGTATTATACTACTATCCACCCTTAACCATGTTCCCTTATGATAATAAATAAGGAAAATGACATCAGTAACAACCCAAGAGATAGGATAACAATATAATGTTTCAATTACAGTAGTAGAAGGATATAAAATAATCCACAAAACTCTAAAACCACAAATAGTAATCGCTGTAATAATCATCGGCTTCAAAGACTCACCACAAGCCCTAATAGACGAAGATAAAATCTCAATCAAACAGAAAGTAACCCAATATGGAGCCAAGAACTTAAGCATATCCATGCCAATTCTAATTACCTCGGTATCACTTGTAAACATCTGATACAAATAATTACCACCAAAGTAACAAATAGATGCAATCATAATAGCTGTCACACAATACATCCAAATGGCAGTCCTAACAGCTTCCTTTAGACGTTTAATCTTGCCAGCGCCATAACATTGCCCAACAATTGTAATAATTGCCACACTATAAGCACCAGAAATCATCCAGAACAAGGCATCAATCTTACCAAAAGCCGTAAACGCCGCGATAGTATCTGTACCATAACCATTAACCTGAGCCTGAATAAATAAATTAGAAATAGAATACAAAATAGATTGAATACCGGTTGGCAAACCAATGATAATAATTTTTCTTAAAAAATCAGCCTCATACTTTAAATTCAAACGATAATGATAAACAGTACCCTTCTTAGACAAAGCTAAAAGCACCAAAACACAAGAGAATATTTGTGAAGCGATGGTTGCTAGTGCAGCACCATTAACACCTAAGTTAAAAACACATACAAACAAGATGTCACAGACAATATTGATAAAACAAGACGCAATCAAGAAATACAAAGGTCTTCTTGAATCACCTATTGCCCTTAAAACACCAGAGCCAACGTTATAAATCATTGTTGGAACAAGACCCAACAAATAGATTCTCATATAAGATACCGCCAAAGGTAAAATCTCAGGCGTCACATCCATCCACACTAAAAGTTGCCTGGCACTAACAACCCCGACAATCATCAAGACAAATCCTAGGGTAATACCTAGAAACATACCTGACTCTGTTCCCTTTTTAACTCCTTCCATATCGTTTTTACCATAGCTTTGTGCAATAACAACCGTTGCACCACCTGCCAAACCACTTATAAAATTAATCAGTAAATTTATTAAAGTACCTGTCGAACCACCAACAGCACCCAGGGCCACCTTACCAACATAATTACCAACCACAATCGCATCGACCGTGTTGTAAAGTTGTTGGAAAAACGTACCCAACATAATTGGGAAAAAGAACAACAATATCTGTTGCCACATTACCCCATTTAAAATATCAATCTCGCCAAATCTCTTACGCATAGCTCACATTGTAATACGAATATTTTCAATTGAAAACACCTAAATTAAATGTAATCGCTTTACTTTAAACTTGCCTTTATCAAGCCCACAAACAATGGATGTGGTTTGTTAGGACGAGACTTGAATTCAGGATGAAATTGAGCTCCTACATAGTAATTATTAGAAGGATATTCAACGCACTCTACCAACCTTCCATCAGGAGAAGTGCCCGATAGAATCAAGCCATTAGACTCAAATTCTTCGCGATATTCATTATTAAATTCGTAACGATGTCTATGTCTTTCAACAATCTCATCTTTCTTATAAGTCTTATATAAAACACTATTCTTCTTTATCATGCAAGGATAATTACCCAAACGTAAGGTTCCACCCTTATCAATTTCATCACTTTGATCAGCCATAAAATTAATGATTTGATGCTTACTCTTAGGATCAAACTCTAAACTGTTGGCATCCTCATAGCCTAAAACATCCCTAGCAAATTCAATACACATCACTTGCATTCCAAGACATATACCCAACAAAGGTACATTGTTCATACGGGCATACTTACAAGTCTTAATCATACCTTCAATGCCTCTTTTGCCAAAGCCACCAGGGACAATCAAACCATCAATATCTTTAAAACTATCCTCATCAATCCTTTCTGAATTAATCCACTTAATATTTAACTTAGCACCACATGAATATGAAGCATGTTTTAAAGCCTCTACAACAGATAAATAGGCATCATGTAAAGCCACATACTTTCCAACTAAACCGATAATCACTTCCTTAGTAGGATGATTTTGTTTATGAACCATCTTCTTCCACTTATCCAAATCAATAGGATATGCTTCACTATCCATACCCAATTCTTTTAGTACTACCGAAGATAAATTATTCTTTTCCAAAGCCAAAGGTACTTCATAGATATTAGATAAAGTTAGATTCTCGATAACACATTCCTTGTCCACGTTACAAAACATCGATACCTTCTCAATAATGTGCTTATCAAGCTTTGTATCACTTCTAAGTACCACAATATTAGGTCTAATGCCCAAGCTTTGAAGTTCCTTACAAGAATGCTGACAAGGCTTAGTCTTAAGTTCATCAGAACCACTTAAATAGATAATAGGAACCACATGAATAAAGATACAATTCTCACTTCCCACTTCCACTAAAACCTGTCTTGCTGCCTCTAAAAATGGTGTTGATTCAATATCACCAACCGTACCACCTATTTCACTAATAACGATATCTGCATCGCTCTTAGAGCCTACCTTATAGATAAAACTCTTTATCTCATTAGTGATATGAGGAATAACTTGCACTGTACTTCCTAAATATTCGCCTTTTCTTTCCTTGGCAATAACTGAAGAATAAATCTTACCAGTTGTAATATTAGAATACTTATTCAAATCCTCATTAATAAAACGCTCATAGTGGCCTAAATCTAAATCAGTTTCAGCACCATCAGCTGTTACATAAACCTCACCATGCTGTAGGGGTGACATGGTACCTGGATCCACATTAATATAAGGATCCAACTTTTGAGCAGCTACCTTAAAGCCCCTCTCCTTCAACAAACGACCAAGTGAGGCAGCAACTAAGCCCTTGCCTAAACCTGATACAACGCCCCCTGTAACAAATATATATTTACTCATATTCCTTCCCTCCAATAAAAAATGGTGACTAAACCTTGTAATCTAACAAGTAGTCACCATATCACAGAACAAATATGGAATAAATTATAATACTATTTTAAAAACTTGAATCAACAAATTTTAAAAATTTTTAGCCTTCAAATTGTAGTTGATAAAGCTTATAGTAATAACCATGTTTATGTAGCAATTCTTGATGATTACCACGCTCTATAATCTCGCCATGTTGTAAGACAATAATCTGATCAGCATGTTGAATAGTTGATAATCTATGAGCCACCACCAACATCGTACCAATATTCTTCATCTTCTCCAAAGACGCTTGAATTAAGACTTCAGTCTCTGTATCAATATTAGCCGTTGCCTCATCAAGAATTAAAACCTGAGGCTTGTGGATAACAGTACGCGCAAAAGATAATAATTGACGTTGACCTTGTGATAAGTTCTCACCCTTTTCAATAATCTCTTCATTAATTCCATTAGGAAGCTTATCAATAAAACTATTCGCATTTACATACTTGCAAGCTTCTTTGATATCATCATCAGAAAATCTATCATCATGTAAAGTGATATTAGAAGCTATAGAACCCGAAAACAAGAACACGTCTTGTAACATCTGCCCAATAGCTTTTCTAAGACTTGATATTTTAATCTTATTGATATTGATACCATCGATTAAAATCTCACCTTTTTGTACCTCATAATTACGCACAATAAGTTGTAAGATAGTTGTCTTACCAGCACCCGTAGCACCCACAAAGGCACAAGTAGTCTTAGGTTCTATCTTGAAAGACACATCCTTTAAAATCCAATCTTCACCTTCATAGGCAAACCATACATTTTTGAATTCAATATGGCCCTTAAAATTATCAATTTCTAGAGCATCCTCACTATCTAAGACATCAGGTTTTACATCCAACAAATTAAATATACGTTCTGATGCGGTAAAGGCTTTTTGTAGAGCATTCAATTGATCGGCCAAATCTTGAATTGGATTAAAGAATCTTGATAGAAACAAATAGAAAGCTACAATTTCACCTGCTGTTAAATGAAAGATAACACCTAATGTAAAACTTAACGCAACAGACAAGTTATAGATAGTAGATACTAAGGGTCTAAAGATACCAAAGCCCTTAATAACCCCTCTTGTTTGTTTATAGATTTCATTATTCTTCTCGATAAACTCTTCATCTTTTCTCTCTTCTTGATTAAAGATTTGAGTTAATTTCATACCTGCAATATTCTCAGATAAGAAAGAATTCAAATCACTAATCGCTGCTCTTTCTTTTCTAAAGACACCTGAAATATATTTAGAGAAAACAAACGATACTACAAAGACTAAGATGATAATGCCAACCATTACTAAAGATAATGATGGCGATATGAAAAACATCACCACATAAACGCCAATCAAAGTAGTAATATCCTTCAATATTCTTACAAACACACCAGTAAATAAATCAGACATTGATGCGGTATATGAAGTAACTCTTGTAACCAAAGAACCAACTGGCATTTGGGCAAATTGATTAAGTGACATATTCTCGATATGCCTGAATATTTCATTACGAAGTCTAAAGATGATTCTTTGACCACAGTTTTGAAGAAACTTTGATTCAATGTATAAGAAAGTTTGGCTTATCACTACTATCACAAAAGCTAAGATAGATATGTTGATAATAAAACTTAAACGCACATTATCACTTACTAATTCATCAGTTAAAGTTGATGTCAAAAGTGGTGATAACATATCCAAGATAACGTTGACCATAACCATCAACAAAGACAAGATGAAAGCCTTCTTCTCTGGTCCAATATATACTAAAGTTCTCTTGATAAGAGTCTTTAGGGGTATCTTTTTATCACCCTTTAATGTTTCTAATTCATCATTCATAATTAAAGCTCACTTTCTAGCTTTTGTAGATAAACCATCTTCTGATAAGTTGGTGAAACCTTTAATAGATTCTCAGGACTATCAAAAGCCTCTAGTTCACCATCTTTCAACACAAGAATACGATCGGCCTTAGATACAGTAGAAATACGAGAGGCAATAATAATAGTTGTCTTACCAGCTCTTTTTTCCTGAATATTACTTAAAATAGCTTCTTCAGTTTTGACATCAACAGCCGAAACTGAATCATCCATAATCATAATTGGTGCATCTTTGGCATATGCTCTAGCGATTGAGATACGTTGTTTCTGGCCACCTGATAGAGTAACACCTCTTTCACCGGTCATTGTATTATAACCATCTTTAAAGTTAGTAATGTTCTCATGAACATCCGCAAAATTGGCAGCCGATTTAACCTTATCAATACTCATTCGCTTGTTAGAGAAGGCAATATTTTCTTGAACCGTACTTGAGAATAAGAAGTTATCCTGTGGCACATAGGCAATATTATCTCTTAAATTCTTAATATCTAAATCCATGATATCCACACCATCAATCAAGATTTGATTCTTTTCAATATTATATAAACGCAATAATGAATTTACTAAGGTAGTCTTACCAGAGCCAATCTTTCCTACTACACCGATTAGTTCCCCAGGATTTATCTTAAAACTAATGTCTTTTAATGATTCATTACTACCATCAGGATAAATAAAACTAAAATGATTAAAAGTAATCTCGCCTTTACAATCATCTAAACTAATTGGATTATCTACATTATGAATTTCTTCTTCTTCGTCTAAGTAATCAAAGACTCTCTTGCTAGAAGATTTAAAACGAGAAAACATTTGTAAGATTTGTCCCATGGCAATCATTGGCCAAATAAGAACATCAACATAGCCAATAAAAGTAACTAACTTACCTGCAGTCAATATAATAGAATGTCCAAATAAAACTACTGGATTGCCTGTTACATAATAATATACACAAGTTCCACCAAGTCCCATCAACAAGGCAACAACAGCTCCGATCAATAATTCAATACATACGTCAAAGCGTACTGACATCATCGCAAAGTCAATGTTCACATCTGAATTCTCTTTGGCAACTTTAGAGAAAGCTTTAAATTCTTGTGCTTCCTTTACAAAGGCTTTAATTACACGAATACCCGTAAAATTCTCTTGAGTGAAATCAAACAACTTATCAAAACTCTTTTGTCTTTCAGTCCACTTATCACTCATGGCCTTTTCAACTTTATTACCCCAAACAATTAAAGCCAACATTGGAATAAGGGTAATCATAGTTAGAAACATATCTAACTTAATCATCTTATATAGTGCCATTACTCCTAAGAATAAGGCATCGATAATCATAACTGTACCCCAACCAGTGAAGTCACCAATAGCCTCGATATCAGTTGTAAAAGATGACATGATACTACCAACTTTATTCTCATGGAAATATCTTTGAGATAGTCTTTCGGTCTTTAGAAACATATCATGTCTGATGTCTCTATCAATCTTGGCCGAAGCAACCAAAATGGTAAAACGCATGATGATTCTACCTATAAACAAAGTAAAGGCTACAATTATCAAACTGTAGACAATCTTTTTAATATCATCGAAAACAACGTTAGTATTTAAACTAACGATGTCTACCATATCACCTAAGAATTCCGGAATAAATAGTTGCACATAGTCAACCACAACATTGGCAACAATCCCAATAATAAATAGGATTAAATATCTCTTATAATACTTCTTCATTAATTAAATCCTTAATTACTTCACTACTAATAATTAGACCAACTACACTTGGCACATAGGCAATACTACCTGGAATAGAGATTCGAGCCCCATCGGTTAGAGCCCTAACAGGCTCTTCAGTTGAATAAACCACCTTAACATCCTTGATATTTCTTTTCTTTAACTCATGCCTCATTACCTTAGCAAGTGGACACATAGAAGTCTTTGATATATCACTGACTTTAAAAGATAGAGGATCTAAATGATTACCAGCGCCTAAGGAACAAATAATAGGTGTTCCACATCTTTTAGCCTCTTCTATCAACATCAATTTACCTGCTACTGTATCAATCGCATCAACGATGTAATCGTAACAAGTAAAATCAAACTCCTTAGCAGTTTCGGGTAAATAGAAAGTCTTATGAATATTAACCTTACAATTAGGATTAATATCCAATACTCTATCCCTCATTACCTCAACTTTATCTTTACCAATAGTTGAATGTAGGGCAATAATTTGCCTATTTATATTAGTTAAACTAACAGTGTCATTATCAATTAAATCAAGGCTACCAACACCAGTTCTTGCCAGAGCCTCAACAACATAACCACCAACACCACCAACACCAAAAACAGCTACTCTTTTATTCTTTAAAAGACTAACTTTATCCTCACCTAGTAATAATTCACTTCTAGAAAATTCATTCAACATATCATATATTTTACACCTAGTTATCACAATTATAAGGAACTTATAAAAGCACTTATTTATATTTTGTCTTGAGCGACATCGTGAGCGTCACCTTGAGCATCACCTTGAGCGTCACCGTGAGCGTCATTTCTACGCACACCTTTCCCCAGTGACCGTTGTTACCACTTCCTACATATGATATATTTGGTATTTTTTTAATTTTACGCTTAACAATCGCAATACCAAGCCCAAATTCTTTCGCAATATCCGCAGTTGATACTTTTGGATTTGTTTATATCGCTCTTATTATCTTTCTTGAGTATCACCTTGAGTATCACCTTGAGTATCATCGTGAGTATCATCGTGAGTATCATCGTGAGTATCATTTTCTACCCATACTCTTTCCCAATGGCCACTATAACCACTTCCTACATACTTCAAATCACCAATTTCACTTATAGCTCTTTGAATTGTTTTAACACTAACTCCCGCTTTTTTAGCCAACATTTGTCTTGATATTTTGTTATTTAACTTTATTTCTTTTGTTATAAAAGATAATAAATCATCTACTTGAAGAGTGGTGCCTTGAGGGACATCTTGAGGGACATCTTGAGGGACATCTTGAGGGACATTTTCTCCACCAACTCTTTTTGTAGCGATCCTTTTCAAAGGAATAATTGTTTTGAATATATCGCCTTCTTCAAATAACGGTTGTTGTTTAGAATATAGCTGTGTATATTTATAGGTATTTCTCATGCCTGATCCTAGCTCATCTGCAAGGCCAATCTCTCTAAATACTTTTGATATGGATGGATTTTTAGGAAAAGGTTCAAATTTTTGTATATCTAGTGGACCTATTCCATGAGACAAATTACTGTTTTCTATTACAATCTTTTCATCATCAATAATCATTTTTGATGGAAAACCGCTTGAATAGTCTCTATGTGCTAATGTATTAGAAACAATCTCTCTAAGAATTCTATCTCTTGCGTTTACATTAACGATTCCATCTAAAACAAATAAATCATTTAAATGTTTTTGGCCAAAAGAAATTAGTCTTTCATAACTATCGATTAAATTAGTTGTGATAACGTCTCTATCATCATATCTATCTATATTTTCTACTCTAAAAATCGCATCGGTCTTATGCTGTGGCAAAACCGACATAATAGTATTTTCTTTTCCGAACAATAATATAGCTGCCAAAGTAATCCCTTCTCTTTTTGTATCAGGGTCAACCAAAATTAAATTAGCACTTCTTAAAAGTTCTTCATTAGTCATACTACCCCAAGCATGATTTTCATTTCTAACAACCGCCATTTTTCTAGCCTTTTCTATAACAGCAGAATCTAAGAAACTTATGTCTAAGTTTGGGTATACCTTATTAACAAAATAGCTGTTTTGTTTCCTTGCATATAATTTAAAAACTAAATCTGCATGATCAGTTATATTAATATCGCCCTCATAAGATCTATCCCAAATTCTTCCATTATGTCGATATACTTGAGTTCCTTCTGGTACTTTGATGTAAATAATTTTCTTGCCATCTATATCAAAAACCTCAGGAATAAGATAAAGAGGTGGATATATTTTTTGAGGACTATTTATACAATTTGTAAAATCTTTTATGATTTTATCGATTTTATCTTCATTTACTCCGACGATTTCCTTTTGATCATTAACCCCTAATAGTATATGACCACCAGTCCTATTGCTAAAAGAGCAGACTGTATCGAAAACATCTTTCGTTAAAGCTGTTTTAGATTCTTTAAACTCAACATCTACTTTTTCGCCTATCTTTATTAATTCCCTAATTTCATCAATCGTTATTTTTGCCCTCTTTAGATTAGAGCCCGCTTGTTCCAATATTCTTTCTTTATCCATTTATAACTTTCTCCTTATACTTCTTTATTGCCGTACAAAGAGAAAATTCCTTAATATTTTTAAAAATCATTAGCACACTTCTGCAAATAATGATTTCTATTTTAAAAAATCAGCGATACGTATACCACTGATTTTTTATAATTAGATATTATCTTTTTCTTTTAATAATAAGAATAATTCCACTAATAATAGCTACCCCAACAATAGGTACAACAACCCATATGATAGGATTACTATCTTTATGTTCTATTTCTACTACATTATTATCATTTTTATTAGTATTATCATCATTAAGTCTTTCGATTATAGTATCCTCTTTAGATATCTCATTTAAGCCATCTTTATCACTATAATATCTATTACACTCTTCACAATACCAATATTCCTTATTACCAATACTTGTAGTTGTAGCTTTTGTTTCTTCAATATGTTTTAGATTTAAATGCTTAGATAATTCACCATATTCTTGTCCACAGATATCGCATATACTCTTCTTAGTGCAAGTTGCTTTATCACCCTTATGAAGAGATATAGTCTTACCACAAACATCACACTTATGATTCTTATTTAAATCAACACACTTACTAATTTGACCACTACATACATCACACTTATGATCCTTGTTTTCATCTATACACTTATAAGTCTCACTACTTCCACAAATATTACACTTACGAGCATGTGTATCAACACCATCAAAGTTATAACCACCAAACAAGTGTCCATTATTAATAGTTACATTCACTTCGCTTCTATTACCACTTTTATCAGTAACGATAATATTTTGTTTACCATAACCTAATGTAAAACTATTATTAGAATCTAAAGTAACTTCATTACCATTAACCTTAACACTATTAATATATTTATCAGTAATAGTAACTGTTTTCTTTTCACAATAAGTCTTACCACTTTCAATACCAGTTACTACAGGACTAATATCATCTAATACTAAACCATCAGAAGATATATAAGAAACATTATTACTTGTATCAGTTAACTTAGCATATATTACATACTCATTATTTGGATTAACACTAAATGGTTTTGTATATAAATTAAAAGTTTGATTATCTAGCTCTGTTATAGATAATAAACTATTACTTAATAGATACTCTATCTTTACTTCTTCATTACTATTATCGTAAGCATTTATACTTACTGTTTGACTATTATTAAAGAATAATCCAAAGCTAATACTATTTAATAGTGTCTTCCAGCTATTTGTAGCTATCTTTATTTCACCACTTGGTTTTTCACTGTCTAACCATTTAGCCTTTATAGTCATATCATATGATGGCATAGTATCTGGAATCTCTGGTTCCCAACCTGTAAAAGTATAGCCCTCTTTAGTTGGATCTAAAGGCTTAGTTATCACAGTTCCATAATCTTGAGTTATAGAAGATACAGCACTTCCACCATCTGTATCAAAAGTTATGGTGTATTGATTGATATTCCATTTAGCATGATAAGTCTTATTACCTCTATCAGTAGCATCTATATTAGTTACAATAGAACCACTGAAATCACTACTTAAATACCAACCACCGAAGGTATACCCTTCTTTAGTCATATCGCTTGCACTTGGAAGTGTGGCACCCTCACCATAGACATACTCAATAATATTATTATTGTTTATAACGCCACCATTAACATCTAAAGTCACGCTATATTTCAAAGGTTCCCACTTAGCAGTTAAAGTTATTACATCACTTGAAATGGTATCTCCAGGAATATAAGAATTACCATCACTATCTAACCACCAAAAGTAAGTATCATTATTACCATCAGGACGTGTTAGCCCTTCATAACCAGGTGCAGTATATGTACCATTATTCTTCACAACAATCTTTATATCATCACCACTATCACCTAATTTACCACCACCTAAATTAAGAGTAATTGCCTTAAGACCATCACTACCTAATGTCTTAGCGTCTAATATTTCAAGAACAGGGCGGTAATAAGTCATACCATCACTGTAGTTTTCTTGTTCACCAAATAAATTACCAGTAGGTGTTCTTCTTCCATTCTTAAACTCAACATGATTATAATAATTATTATCTTGTCCCCAACTTCTCTGATCAGGATGGAGATTCCAATTGATTTTAATATAATCAGTATTATTAGCTTTAATTCGATTCCATTCATTGTTACTAGGGTCTGGCATTCCAGGATTACTAGAATTAGGGGTACTGCCTACTGTAGGGGCACGAAGCGCATATTCAACTTCATTAGCAGTATAAGACTTGCCAAATATAAACCCTTTATCGTTTAAACCAGCCCAACTAACACTACCTGTTATTTGATCATCAGCCATAAACAAACTATGATCATATGTATAACCATATTGAGCATTAAGATCTAAAGTTTCAGAAGCTTTATAAGAAGAATTAACAACATGATTTGATGCAGAATTAAGCACATAAGCATCAATAGTACCAGTATAAACAAATGGCACATAATGTAGTGAAGTATCTGGTAAATAACTATTAATAGTACCAGGGATACTTAACCCAGATAAATCAAAATAGTATCTTTCACCTTTTGTAAGTGTAAACTGTTCACTAAATTTCTCTCTTATTTTTAAATCAATATTGACAAAGTTACTTGCATAGTCAGTTTTATAGTCACCATTGCATTGTTCACTAAAAACCTTTAATTTATAGTTTCCTGTTGCCATTTCAGATGGGATGGTGATTGTTGCTGTACCACTTTCACTATTTTGTGCAATTCGCCCATAATAAAGAACATCATCATTTTCATCTACAATCATTGCGGAAACATACTCGTTATTGCCAGTCTTAGCACCAGAATATGTAATAGTTAAACTTTCATTTGCTCTTAGTTTTGTTGTAGAAGGAGAGGCACTAAAGTTGCGGCTACTATCTTTTAAAGTTATTTTCCAATCCGGAATATTCGTAACAGTATTTACTGCAAATAATCTATCATCCACATTAGCATCCCACTTACTACGTATGGCAGTAGATGTATATAAAATAGAATCTAAATTTAAGTTAAATGCCGGACGAGAAGCTTTATTTCCTGAAGATTTTGAAGATAAAACAAGATTTCCGTGCTTCAAAACAATTGAACTAACAAAACTAGTTGTATGTTCGCCAGCCCAACAAGGAGTACGTAATAACCATTCATTTGCACTTAAACCAGGTGTTAGGAAACTTGTTTTTAATGCTGGTCCGTCATAGTTTGCTACATAATCAGCTAGTTCTTGTACTGATAATAAAAACATCCTATCATCTACAGTTAAACTACTCTCACCCCATGTATACCCTTTAGGGAAAGCAGCAGATATACCATCATTTTTCGCAATGCCAAGCATGGCACTTTGTTCTAAGACAGAAAAATTATCCCTATTCTTCGCAAAGCCTATACACCAGCCTTGAGCATCACTGCCTTGATATACATTATTTTTTGATACCACCCAGTTAAAAGCAAGACCAGACGCTAACAAATACTCCGACAATAAAAACATTCCATTTGTTGTTCCAACATTAGTCTTATTCGCATCTAATACTCTCCACTTAATTGGTGTGTTATTATAAGTACCAAAATAGATATAACTATTTGGAATATGAACAACTTTGTCTCTAACAGTATTTACTCTAGGACTACTAATACCACCAGTACCAAGCCTAATAGATCTACCACTATAACTTGCTGGCATAATTTGATTAGTTGGTTCTTGTACACCATATAATATTTGTTCTAACACAGTAGCTACTTCTACATAACGAGTAAAATCAACACCATCTAATTCTTCATCAGATAATTCAGCTTTTAAATTATCTATAGCTTCTAATTGTGCTTCTATATCTTCTACATTATCTTCATTAATTGTTGTAGTATCAGGTAATGCATCAATTAAGTCTTGTACATCTTTTGAAGTTATATTAGATTCTTCGTTCTCTAATACAACATTATTAGATTCTTCGTTCGTTTCATCTTCTAATATTACAGTATTATTAGATTCCTCATTGTTATTCTCATTTAATTGATTAACAACTGTTTCATTAGATTCTTCTATAACAGGAACATACAACCCACAATCTTCTAGGGTTGCTCCTTCTTTACTACAAACAGGACAATCATTATTAATAGATTCTTCGCTGCATTTTGTTTCACAAACACATTCATCAGTTTTTTCTAATTCATCCTGTGCAAAAACACTCGCCGGTGCAAGGGAAAATAACATGCATAGGGAAAGCAGGATACTAAGCATTCGTTTTCTCATTTCAAGTTCCTCCATATACGGCAAGAATTGATTGCACCGGCGTTTACGCCGTTAATAAACCGCGGCGACTGATTAAATCAGCAAATAGTGTTTTTGTATTTATCTGCCAACAAAGCTACACTTTGTTTAAGCACCTCTATTTGACTCTTCAAATAATATTCATCTTCAAACAAAGCATAATGCACACTCGCTCGTACAAAGATAAAAATTAAAGGAGTAATAACGGTGTAAGGAATACCAATCTTAGGCTCAAGAAACTTCGCATACTCCGTATATCTTTCACTAACACCCTTGAAAAACTCCTTACCATATTCAATATATTTAGGATGAGTATAAACTTGATACATCAACCTATACTTCTTACCATGTTTCTTAGCAGTCCAATAAGGAACCTCTTTCACAAACCTCAAGATATCCTCAGGATCAGTTGGAGCCAATTCCATAAAATCATCCTCAACCTTCTCCATACAATAAGCAGTAGACTTTACAATCAAATCATCGAGATTATCAAAATATTGATACAAAGTTGCCGAATTAATACCACAAGCCTTCGCAATCGCTTTAATTCCAACACCATTAAGCCCATTATCACAATAACAAGCGAAACACTTTTCCATTATTTCTACTCTTCTTGCCTCACGAGCCTTTTTGTTAACAGTACGCACTTAAAACTCCTTTAATAACTAATCGTTCAATTAATTAATAACACAAAATTAAGAAATATACAATAAAAATGATCAGTAAACTTTACTAATCATTTAAAAAAGGAAGCACATAGAACATTAACTTCTTCATGCTTCCAATTATATACTTTTTAACCCTTAATCTTCTCAACGATATGCTTACTAGTTAAACCATAATAGTCTAATACTTCTAAAGCCTTACCACTTTGACCAAACTCATCATTTACACCAATTGGATATAAAGGAGTAGTGATACTTGTTTGAGCCTTTACCTCAGACACAGCCGAGAACAAACCACCAATAATGCTATGTTCTTCTAGTGTATAAGCTACCTTATGCTTACCTAATTGTTCAACAATTGTGTCCTTATCAATAGGCTTAATAGAACAGATATTAACAACAGTCGCATCTACTTCTTCTGCAGCCTTTAAAGCCTCTTCAACCATTAAACCAGTAGCGAACAAGACGATATCCTTGCCAACTCTAACTACATCAGCCTTATTAAAGTCAAAGACTGTATTCTCGTTATATACATCCTCAGCCTTACCTCTAGGCATTCTTACATAACACGGGCCATCACTATAAGCTACATAATTAATCAAAGCCCTAGTTTGATATTGATCACAAGGCACAAACACACGCATATTAGGCAAACAACGCATGATGGCAATATCCTCAATAGCTTGATGACTCGCACCATCTTCACCTACTGTTAAACCAGCATGTGTTGCACAAACTTTTACATTTAAATTTGGATAACAAATTGAATTTCTAATAACCT
>OIYG01001018.1_pt1 | contig 23176 bp, 38 predicted proteins | sample 1587861 | NCBI WGS metagenome assembly OIYG01 (sample SAMN03283272) | human gut metagenome | biome: human-associated habitat; material: feces | host: Homo sapiens | place: Peru | collected 2012 | reverse complement strand
TTCAAAGATATATAGAACAGATGAAGATGGTAGTATTTTATTTAAAATAAAAAATGATAAATTAAAAATTAAGACTTGTAGTTCATAGAAAAAGTGTCGCAAAATGCAACACAATTAAGAAAGGAGTTAGATATGAATTATTATGATCAAATAAAAGGATTATTAATAAGCAACGAAGTATATAAGAAAGTAAAGGATTATAGTAAGAACAAGAGTGATGTTGAAACATATTATAATGTTGGAAAGTTAATTATTGAAGCCCAAGGTGGAGAAAAAAGAGCTAAATATGGCGATGGTTTAATAAAAGAATATTCAGAAAGATTAATAATAGAATTAAATGATAAAAAATATAGTTATAGAAATCTTATGAATATGAGAAAATTTTATTTGTTATTTAGAGATAAAAAAGTGAACGCGCTGCGTTCACAATTGAGTTGGAGTCATTATCGTGAATTACTATCAATTAAAAATTTTGATGAAATAATATATTATATAAATTTAGCTATATCAAATAGTCTTGGATATAGAGAGTTAGCAACAAGAATAAAGAATAATGAATATGAAAGACTACCAATTGAAACTAAAAATAAATTGATTCTTGATGATAAACTTGAAGTAAAAGATTTGGTGCCAAATCCTATACTAATTAGAAATAAAAATAATACTGAAATAGTTACTGAGAAAGCATTACATAATTTAATTTTGGAAGATATTGAATCTTTTATGAAAGAACTTGGTAATTCATTTAGTTTTATAGGTAGTGAATATAAAATTAAAATAGGAGATAGAAATCATTATATTGATTTGTTATTATTTAATATAAAGTTTAATTGTTATGTAGTTGTAGAATTAAAAGTAACTGAATTTAAAGTTGAATATATATCACAAGTTCAAAAATATATGAATTATATTGATATAAATATAAAAGAACAATTTAATAATAATACTATGGGAATATTAATATGTAAGAGAGAAAATAGATTTGTAATAGAATATTGTTCAGATGGGAGAATTGCAGTTAGAGAATATGAATTAGTATGATATAATATGTATATAGGAAGTGACCATTATGGCAAAAATACTTGAAACAAATTTGTGTAGAATTAATTATTCCGATAGTTTGGAAGAATTATCTAATGCAACAGTTAAACTATTACAAAATAAGATTGTTGAATATAAGAAATTATTTAATATTGAATTTGATGAACAGATTATTGTGAATTATTTTGACGATTTAGAAGAGTTTAGAGAATTTATATATAAGATTAGAGGAGAAAGAGTGTCATTACCTAAATATGCAAAAGGTACTTATGATGATGGTATGGTTAATGCATGCATTGAACCAGATACACAATTAAAAAGACTATATACTGCGAGTCACGAGTTGTTTCATATTTTATATATGAAGTATATATTAAAAAATGATTATTCAAATAGAATAGTTTGGTATGATGAAGGTATGGCTCAATTTATTTCTGGGGAAAAAGATAAATATGCTGATGAAGAAAAATTTAAAAGATTTTACTTAAAGGTAAAAGAGAATACTAAAATAATACCAAATTTAAATAATTTGAAACATGGTAATTCATTTTGTAATGATGAATATAATGGATATGATTTAAGCTATTTATCTGTTAGATATTTAAATGAAATATTAAATTCAGAAGATTTTAAAAAACTTATGTCTGATTTTTCAACTATAAAAGAGTATGGAAACAATTTAATATATAGAATGTTTGATTATTATGATTTGAAATTTGAATGTAACAAAAGAATAAAATGAAATTAAAACTGCATTATCAAAAAATGTGGTTTTTTCTTTGAAAATAGCTATATTTTATTCGACTTACTAATTTACAATTAGCACATGGTGATTATGATCATATGGGTGAGGCAATTAATTTAGTAGAAAACTTTAAAGTAGAAAAAGTAATATTTAATTGTGGTGCGTTTAATGATTTAGAACAAGAATTAATTAAAGAATTAGATAAAAAGATAATAAAATATTACTCCTGTATTAAAAAATTAAATATAGATAATAACAAATTATATTTCTTGCAAACTAAGGAATATGATAATGAAAATGATAATAGTAATGTTATTTATACAGAATTAAATAGTTATAAATTTATGTTTATGGGAGATGCTGGAATTGAAAAGGAAAATGAAATATTAAATAAATATAATCTATCAAACATTGATGTATTAAAAGTTGGTCATCATGGATCAGATACTAGCAGTGGTAAAGATTTTATAAATGAAATAAATCCTAAATATTCAATAATAAGTGTTGGAAAAAATAATAGATATGGACATCCAAATAAAGAGGTGTTAAATAATTCAAAAATATATAGAAATGATTTAAATGGAACGATAGCTATAAAAATAAATAGTAATTACAAAATTAAAAATTATTCACCGTAAAAAATGAAATTAAAGTGAATTTTGTATATTAGGAAATTAAGTTTGCTGAATAAGTACTAGAGCATAATATGAGTCAGAAATTTGCATATTTTACTATTTTGTGTTATAGTATGCGCATAAATTAAAAAAAGGGGGAAATTTATATGAAGAGTACAGAAGAATTAATAGCAGAAATAGAAAATTTAAACGAATCTAAAGAAGAATGGGGAGCAATTCGAGCTAAGAAGATTGAGGAACTCCGTGATGAATATATAGAATACATAAAGCCGATGACTGATTCAGAGTTTGCACGAGGATTAAATAGAATAGATTCTCACTATAATAAACTAATAGCTAAAGATGAAAGAGCAATAGCTTTTATTGAATTTCAATTATATTTAAGAGCAAAAAAAGATCAAATATTTGGTAAAGAAGAAGAACCTAGAATGGGTAAATAGTTATAATTTTCTATTCACATAAAAAGAATGATTAACACATTCTTTTTTTTACACATTTTTATTATTAATCATGTTAATGTACATCTCTACAAAATAAAATAAATTAAAAAAATCTATTCAAATGAAAACTTATACTTTCTTTAAAAGAAATTTAACAATGTTAACCTATTGTAATAGTTGCAAGATGCTGGATGGGTGAAGAACATTATGTAATAATTACTAAGATAGATGGGTACTATGCATACATATTTGATCCATATTACCTGGATGAAAATTACTACGATCTTGATGATGATGTTTCAATCGTTTTGCACGAAACATTTAGCTATAATAGAAAAGTGTCTTTAAAAAGGTTGTTTGATCAGACAAACAAAGACTTTTCTCTTTTAAAAAAAGAAGATAGAGAAGTTATATTAATAACAAAATAGTTTTAAAATCATAGAATATATTGTACGTTATATAACGATTATATAGATTGAGCTCATATGAGCTCTTTTAATTTGACAATATTTTTCTAAACGATTATAATACCTAACCAAAAGAAGGGGAAAATATGACACTTGAAACACGTTTAAGATTAAATTATTTATTAAGTCAGTATAAAACAAAATATGAAAAGTATTATTCTAAAGAAGATTTTGAGTACGTTGTAGGTAGCTTTATTAGTAAATTCGAATCCCGTGAAAGCGTTGGGACTTTGTTACTTCAAGCTTATGAAGAATGTGGATTATCGGAAGAATTATCGGTTAATATATATGGAAGCTTCATTAATCATCTAAAGAATGACTGTGATATAAATGTTGATTTATTGGAAGTTGGATGCGGTGTGATACCATCACTAGCCAAAAGTTTGAAAAGGATTCAAACCAGTGGAACAATAACTGTAATAGATCCACTGGTAAAAATACCTGAGTATGGAGATTTGCAAATTATTAATGGAAAGTTTACAGAACAAACAGATGTAAGTAAATATAAACTTATTTATGGCACTTTTCCCTGTGAAGCAACAAGTGCAATGATACATTCATCATTTCAAAATGATATAGATTTGTATTTAGCCTTATGTGGGTGTGCTACTGGAAGGTTATATTTAGATTACTATGAATATTTATTTGATTTAGAGGATACCTTAGAAACTCTATCAAATAAAACTGGAAGAAATTTTGATATTTTTGAATATAGTGATTTACCATACCCACTTATAAAGACTTATAAGTAAAAGGAGAATAAAAATGGAATATACAGAAGAAGAATTAAAAATATTACAAGATTTTCAAGCGTTTTTAAAAAAATATGGCAAATACTATAAAGAAATACCGGGTGCTTATGAATATATAAAAGAACAATTTTTTGTGGACTTAGATTATGGAAAACCTAGCGATATCATTCGATCAATAATAGAAGAACTTGGCTTAAATCGCTTTCTTCAAAACGACTATTACCAAAGTTTTATAAACCATATGAAAAATGATGCAGGAATTGATAAAAAACTACTAGAAGTTGGATGTGGAATTTTGCCATCTTTAGCAAATAAGATAAGCAAAGAACAAAATTTTGGAAGTGTAACAGCTATGGACCAAAAGGTAATTGATTCATATGAAGGAAATATTAAAACTATAAAGGAAAAATTTACTGAAAATACTGATGTTAGAAACTACGATTTAATTTATGGATTTTACCCATGCCAAGCAACACCATTAATGATACAATCATCTTTTAAAAATGATAAAGATTTGTTTCTTGAAATGTGTGGATGTGTACATGATATTCCTATAGGGTTTGCAAGAACCCAAAAAACAGCTAACCAATATGAAATTTATTTAAATTATCTAAAATATACATTAGAACAATTATCGTCATCGAAAAGAACCTACGAAATAATAAGATATCCGGATTTAGATCATGAAGTAATAAGAACATACAAACCGAAAATTTTTTATTGATTTTTATAGATCTTTATAATATAATTAACTAAGAAGTTTTTACTTGGTTTTAAAAGTCTCCGATTTTTTACTAAGTTTTAACCGATTATACAAAGAAGGAGGAATATAAAATGGCTGTTACTAAAGAAAGAAAAGCAGAATTAATCAAAGAATTTGGTAAAAGTGAAAAAAATTCTGGTTCTACAGAAGCACAAATTGCTGTATTAACTGAAAGAATCAACGATTTAACTGAACACTTAAAAGTTCATATTCACGATTATCATTCAAAAAGAGGATTACAAATGATGGTTGGTAAAAGACGTAGTTTACTTGATTACTTAAAAGCAAAAGACGTTGAAGCTTATCGTGATTTAATCGCAAAATTAAATATAAGAAAGTAGGCATTTATTTTAAGTGCCTTTTTTTATTTAAAAAATTAGTAGAGGTGAAAAAATGAAGAAAGTATTTGAATACGATTTTAGAGGAAGAAAAATAATAGTAGAAAACGGAGAAGTTGCTAAGCAAGCTCATGGAGCAGTAGTTGTAAGATATGGTGATACAGTAATTCTATCAACTGTAGTAGTTGGAAATAATGCTAATATTTTAAGTGATTTCTTTCCACTTATGGTTTTATATCAAGAAAAACTATATTCTGTAGGTAAAATACCCGGTGGTTTTATTAAAAGAGAGGGAAGACCAACTGATGCTGCAACACTTGCTGCCCGTATGATAGATAGACCTATGCGTCCTATGTTCCCTGAAGATTTTAGAAACGAAGTGCAAATTGTTAATACAGTCTTATCTGTTGATACAGATAATTCTCCAGAATTAACTGCCATGTTTGGTTCGTCTTTATGTACATGTATTTCTAAAATTCCATTTGATGGACCAATTGCAGGAGTAAAAGTAGGAAGAATAAATGGTAAATTTATAATCAATCCAACTCCAAGTGAACTTGAAGAATCTGATATAGATTTAACTGTTGCCGGTACTAAAAAAGCAATTAATATGGTAGAAGCAGGAAGTAAAGAAGTATCAGAAGCTGATATGTTAGAAGCTTTAATGTTTGGTCATGAAGCAGTTAAAGAATTATGTGAATTCCAAGAGAAAATTATATCTGAAATAGGCCAAGGGAAAATGACTTATGAACACATTGAAATTGAAGATAGTTTAAGAAAAGAAATATATGATTTAGCTGCTGAGAAATTGGATAAGGCAATGCGTATAAAAGAAAAACTAGAAAAATATGCAGCAATTGATGCCGTAAAAGAAGAAATAGTTTCCAAATATGAAACTGAAAATAAAGAGTCTTTAGATGCAGAAGAATTAGTTCTTTTAATAACTAAAGTAAAAATGGTTCTTGAAAATATTGAATATGATATTTTTAGAAGTATAACGGTTGATGAACATACTAGAAGTGATGGAAGAAAGATGGATGAGATAAGACCACTTTCAACAGCAATTGATTTACTTCCAAGAACTCACGGAAGTGCTTTATTTACTCGTGGCGAAACTCAAGCGCTTGCAGTTACAACTCTAGGAGCATTAAACGAATACCAAGTTTTGGATGGAATTAGTTTAGAAGCTGAAAAGCATTTCATGTTACATTATAACTTCCCAGCATTCTCAGTAGGCGAAACAGGAAGATATGGTTCTCCTGGAAGAAGAGAAATTGGACATGGTGCTTTAGGAGAAAGATGTTTAAAACAAGTAATGCCTTCTGAAGAAGAATTCCCATATACTGTTAGAGTAGTATCTGAAATACTTGAGTCAAATGGCTCATCAAGTCAAGCTACTATATGTGCAGGATGTATGTCACTTATGGCTGCAGGTGTTCCAATCAAAGCACCAGTTGCTGGAATTGCAATGGGACTTATTACATCTAAAGATGGAAGCAAATATCAAATATTAACAGATATTCAAGGTATGGAAGACCATTTAGGTGATATGGACTTTAAAGTAGGTGGAACAAGAAAAGGAATTTGTTCACTACAAATGGATATAAAAATAAAGGGTATAACTAAAGAAATACTTGCAGAAGCTCTTGAACAAGCAAAAAAAGCCCGTATGGAAATTCTTGATGTAATGGAAAAACAAATTAAAGAACCAAGAAGTGAAGTTTCTGAATACGCTCCAAAAACTGAAACATTTATGATTAATCCTGACAAAATCAAAGATGTTATCGGTAAAGGTGGAGATACAATTACTAAGATTATTCTTGAAGCAAGCAATGTTAAAACTGTTCAAGATAAGGATGCGGTTAAAGTTGATTTGAATGACGATGGTCAAGTAATTATTTATCATACTAATAGAGATATTATTAATAAAACTGCTGAGATGATAAAAAATATTGCTCGTGAAGTTGAAATGGGAATTAAATATACAGCAAAAGTTATTAAAGTAGAAGATTTCGGTTGCTTTGTAGAATTATGGCCTGGATGTGAAGGACTTGTTCATGTATCTCAACTTGCTCATGAACGAGTAAATAAACCAAGTGATGTTGTCAAAGTTGGTGATGAAATAATTGTAGTGTCACAAGGATATGATAATCGTGGCAGATTGAATTTAAGCAGAAAAGATGCTTTACCAAAACCAAAAAAAGAAGAAAAAACAGAAAAGAATATGGAAAGTGAAACTAAATAGTTTTACTTTTTTTATGTAAAATTATACGTAATCATAACTTTTATTAGTATATTTTGTCATTTTATGTTATATTTATTATGGTTAAAGATAAAATAATAGAAGGAGTGATATTTTATGAAAAAGTTGCATAGTAAATTATTTGCAGTTATTATGTCTATTGCATGTATTTTACCAACGTTTGTAAAAGCCGAAGGATTTAATACCTATAAAAAAGGAGAAATGGCAAATTTCTACATTTCTAAAAATGATAAAGTAGGTAGATCTTTAATGATTCTTGAGGATTCAGGGGAAGACGCTGAATACGTTAAAGCTTTTGTTTATGGAATCGTTGGTTATACAAGTGATCCATATGCTGATACAAATGATCCGGATATTGGATGGAAAGTTGATAAGTTTGAAAATACTCAAGCATATTATTATATGACAAAGACATTACTTCCAAATGAAAACCAAATGCCTCTAAATGATTTAGATTATACAACTAATCTTGAAACTGATGGAAATTTATCATTAATATCTTTACAAGAATTAATCGATATTTTTGGAGCAAAAGTGGATGGAGAAGGTTATGTAATTGATGATGCGTCTAAATTAACAATATTTAACGAAATTGCTTCACACGCCAAATTAGACCTTGCAAGACCCGCATCTCACCCATTTAAAGGTATCTTCACTTCAACAGTGGATGGTAATATGGTTTGGGCAGTTGAATTTATAAATGATTCAGCAGGAAACTTGGTAAAAGCAGCTGTAAAAAAAGTTGCATACGCTACATCTAATGAATATGACTATGTTCCAGTAATGTATGTCAACAAGAAACAAGATTGTAACAAAAAACAAACTGAACAAAAATATGCATGCTATTCTTGTGGTGATGACTATACTTGGACAACTGTTGGAAGTCAAGCTGATACTTGTACTTTAGTTGAAAAAGTAACTTCAAAAGCAAATTGTGTTAAAAGTCCAAAAACTGGAGTTAAAGAATACGCATTAGAGTTTGCTATAGTTGCTGGAATTGGTATTGCTGTTCTAACAGTAGTTAAGAGAAAAGACTTATTTAGAAGTATTTAATGAAGAAACACCTTTTGGTGTTTTTTTTGTTGTATTGAAAAACAATATTGCATATGATATACTGATAAAGTATAAGAATAGAGGAATAATATGACTATAAAAAATAAAACCAATATAATTATACTTTCAATTGTTTTAGTGTTATCACTAGGAATTTTTTTAATTATAAAGGTAAGTTTTTTTAATAAAACTGAAATAGATGAACCAATAAGAAATGTTATAAAATATTATGGAGGCGGCACGAATGTTCCTAAACTAGCTGTCGCAACAACTGTTCCAATTAAAACAACTCTAAATGTTCCAATTGATGAAAAAAAAGTATATGAAGAAGAGGAACTTGTAGAAGATGTGGAAACAGTACAAGCACCTGAAATAATTGATGATGGTTCAATAATTTATGAAGGAATGACGATGACAGAACTTACAAATAAACTAAATAAAAGTTTAAATGACTATTTAGCTAATACCGGTTATTATTTTGCTAAGTATACTAGAGACACGGGAATGGATCCTTATTTAAGCGTTGCTATTGTCTTACTAGAAACAGGATGCAAATGGAAATGCTCTTCATTAACTTATGAATGTAATAATATTGGTGGTTTAAAAGGTGGCAACAGTTGTAATGGAAAGAGTTATAGTAGATATGATACTTTAGAAGAAGGAATAGATTCATATTTAAACATAATCTATAATAACTACTATTTAAAAGGATTGGATACACCAGAAAAAATGGGACCAAAGTATGCTTATAGCACAGCATGGGCAGAAAAGGTTAATAACTACATTAAAGAGATTAGAGAAAAATAAAAACTGCATTTAGCAGCTTTTTTTATAAAATATCCTCATCTAAACCAAGGGTTGTTTTTTTAATATATATAGGTCTATTTTTGGCTTCTATATAAGCTTTTGAAACATATTCACCCATAATTCCAATTACAAGTAACTGTATTCCACCTAGTAGAAGAATCACACACATCATGGTTGTATATGGTGGAAGTTTTGTACTTTTTAATATAGCGGAAATAATAACTACAATTAAATAAACAAGTGAGAAAGTTGAGATAATGCTTCCTAAAAATGTCGCGATTCTAAGCGGTTTAGTAGAAAAGTTGATTAAACCGTCTGTCGCATAATTAATTTGCTTTTTTAAACGAAATTTAGACTTTCCAGCAATGCGTTTATTAGCGTGATACTCCATATAATAAGTGTTATATCCAACCCATGAAAATAATCCTTTAGTAAAACGATTGTTTTCACTCATACTTACAAGGGATTTAACAACGTTATGTCGCATTAAACGAAAATCACTTGCACCAGCTTTAAACTTTTGCTCTGAAACACGATTCATTAAATAATAAAATGATTTCTTTAAAAATTTAGATAACATGTTTTCGTTGCTATAATCATTTACCATAGCAACCATATCGTAAGAATCGTCACGTTCCAAAATACTTATCATATCGTTTATTAGATTTGGATCTTGTTGTAAATCAGCATCTATTATACAAGCGTATTTCGCGTTTGATATTTCTAGCCCAGCATATATTGCGGCATCCTTTCCAAAATTTCTGGAAAATCTTATTACCTTGACACACTTTTTATCCTTATTATATATATCAGTTAAAACTTTATAGGTTCCATCGGTAGAACCATCATCTACAAAAATAATATTGTATTTAACATCTTTTAAACTTTGCCTTATTGTTGAATAAAGATTTTCTAAATTGCCTTCTTCATTGAAAGCAGGGATGATTAAATCTATTTTCATGTTTTCACCTCATTCTAATTATATCATGTATTTTAAATAAAAAATCAAAAAGTCGAAAAAGTGCTAAAAAGTACTTGATTTTAATACATTATTAATGTATAATCGTAAATAGTTTAACTGGCTGAGATGTGCAAGGTTGCTGATACACTAGGTGGAGTTGCAAAATAAAACTAGTGAAATATCAGGTTAATTTGTAACGGAGCTATGTTTATACAATGATATAGACGGAAGGAGGACATGAGAATGTCAAAAGTTAGAATTAGATTAAAAGCTTATGATCACAGAGTTTTAGACAATGCTGTAGCTAAATTAATCGAAACTGTTAAACGTACTGGAGGGGAAATTTCAGGACCTGTTCCACTACCAACAGAAATTCAAAAGATTACAGTATTAAGAGCTGTTCATAAATATAAAGATAGTCGTGAACAATTCGAAATGCGTACTCATAAGAGATTAATCGATATCAAAGATCCTAGCAAAGAAACTATGGATGCTCTAACTCACTTAGATTTACCAAGTGGTGTTGAGATTGATATCAAAACAATATAATAAAAAAATAATAATGGAGGAAATGAAATGAAAGGAATCTTAGGCGTAAAAGTCGGAATGACTGAAAAATTTACGAAAGATGGAAAAATTATTCCTGTTACTATAGTTGAGGTTCAACCAAACGTTATAACTCAAATCAAAACTGTAGAAAAAGATGGTTACAACGCTATTCAACTTGCTGTAGTAGACAAGAAAGAAAAAAATGCAACAAAGGCTGAAATCGGCCATGCAAAAAAAGCAGGTGTTGCTCCTAAGCGCTTCTTAAAAGAATTAAGAGTTGAATCTACAGAAAACTATACTCTTGGAAGTACATTAGCAGCTGACACTTTTGAAGTAGGAGAAAAAGTTGATGTAACTGGTACTTCTAAAGGAAAAGGATTCGCTGGTGTTATTAAACGTCATAACCAATCTAGAGGACCTGAAACTCATGGTTCAAGATATCATAGACGTCCAGGTTCAATGGGAACAATGAGACCAATGCGTGTTTTGAAAGGTAAAAAACTTGCTGGACATATGGGTTCAGAAATTGTTACAATTCAAAATCTAGAAATAATTGAAGTTTGTGTAAAAGATAATTACATATTAGTAAGTGGAAATATTCCAGGGCCAAAGAAATCTTTAGTTCTAATCAAATCTGCTGTTAAAGGTGGAAGCGTGGAACCAAAAGACATCATCATTAATGAAAGTATTGAAGAAGAAACTACACCAGTAGAAGAAACTGTTGTAGATACTGCTTCTACAGTAGAAAACACTGATACTGAAGCCAAGGAATCTACTGAAGCTTAGTTGAAAGGAGAAACATATAATGACTAAAGTTAATGTTATCGACCTTAAAGGTGAAAAAGTTAAAGACTTAACAATTAATGATGAAATTTGGAAAAATGAAGGAAATGACATTGTTTTAAAGAAAGCTATTCGTTTACAATTAGATTCTTTAAGACAAGGAACAGCTGATACTAAAGGTAGAAGCGAAGTATCTGGTGGAGGAAGAAAACCATACAGACAAAAAGGAACTGGTAATGCTAGACAAGGATCTATTCGTGCACCACACTATAGAGGCGGTGGAATCGTATTTGGTCCAACTCCTAGAAGTTACTCATTCAAAACTAATAGAAAAGAAAGAAGATTAGCACTTAAAACTGCTTTATCTGAAAAATTTGCTGAAAAGAACTTAATTGTAGTTGATTCACTAGTTCTTGAAAGCGTTAAAACAAAAGATGCTATTAAGTTATTAGAAACATTAAAACTAACTGGTAAAGTATTATTCGTATCTGCAGGAGATGCTGAAAATTTATATTTAGCAACTAGAAATTTAGGAAATGTAGCTGTAGTAATGGCTGATGAACTAAATGTATATGATATCGTTAATGCTGATATGGTAGTAATGGATTCTGATACTGTTAATTATGTAGAGGAGGCACTTAAATAATGAAAGATTTAATTATTGCACCAGTAATTACTGAAAAATCTGCTCATTTAGGAGAAGATGGTAAGACTTACGTTTTTAAAGTAAGTAAAGATGCAAATAAAGTTGAAATCGCTGACGCTATTGAAAGTGCTTTCAATGTAAAAGTTGCTTCTATTAGAACTCTTAATACTAAATCAAAAGCTAAAAGAGTTGGAAGATATACTGGAAAAACAAAAACTTATAAGAAAGCTATCGTTACTTTAAAAGACGGTTATGCTATAGAAATATAGTAGGAGGTTAAGTTATTATGGGTATAAGAAAATATAAACCAACTACGAATGGTCGTAGAGGAATGTCTACTTTAACTAATGACGAAATTACTACATCAAGACCAGAAAAAAGTTTATTAAAAACTATTTCTAAAACTGGTGGACGTAATAATCAAGGTAGAATGACTGTACAACACATCGGTGGTGGAGCAAAAAGAAAATATCGTATAATTGATTTTAAAAGAAATAAATTCAATGTAACTGGTAAAGTTACTACAATTGAATACGATCCAAATCGTAATGCTAATATAGCTTTAATCACTTACTTAGATGGTGAAAAAAGATATATTATAGCACCAAAAGAATTAAAAGTAGGAATGATCGTTGAAGCTGGAGAAGCTTGTGATATCAAAGTTGGTAATGCAATGCAACTTCAAAACATTCCTGTTGGTACATTAGTACACAATGTTGAATTAAAACCTGGTAAGGGTGGAGAAATTGCTAGATCTGCTGGACAAAGTGTTCAAATACTTGGTAGAGATGGTAAATATGTAATCGTTCGTTTAATGTCAGGTGAAACAAGAAAAGTTCTTGGAACTTGCATGGCAACTATCGGTGAAGTTGGAAATGAAGATTATGAACTAGTAAACATTGGTAAAGCTGGAAGAACTCGTCACATGGGTATTCGTCCTACAAACCGTGGTTCTGTTATGAACCCTAACGACCATCCACATGGTGGTGGTGAAGGTAGAACACCAATCGGTAGAAAAGGGCCTGTTACTCCTTGGGGTAAACCAGCACTTGGATATAAAACTCGTAAAGGAAAGAAAGCTTCTGACAAGTTAATTGTTAGTAAGAAGAAATAGGTGATTTTATGGCAAGAAGTTTAAAGAAAGGGCCTTTCATTGATGAAAGCCTAATGAAAAAAATTCAAAAATTAAATGAAACAAATAAAAAAGAAGTTGTTAAAACTTGGTCACGTCGTTCAACAATTTTCCCTGACTTTGTAGGTCATACAATTGCTGTACATAATGGAAAAGATTTTGTTCCAGTATATGTAACAGAAGATATGGTTGGTCACAAACTTGGAGAATTTGCTTTAACTCGTAAAGCTGGCGGACATGCAGGACAAAAGTAGGAGGTTATTAGATGGAAACATTTGCAATGCATAAAAGCGCAATGGTAGCTCCACGTAAATGCCGTATGACTATGGATTTAGTTAGAGGTAAAAAAGCTACTACTGCTATTGGAATATTAGAAAATACAAATACTAAATCTAGTAGACTAATACTTAAAGTTTTAAATTCTGCTATAGCTAATGCAACTAATAACTATGGTGCTAAGCTAGAAGATTTAGTAATATCTGAATGCTTTGTTAATCCAGGACCTGTTTACAAAAGAGTAAAAATTGGTTCTAGAACAAAAGTAGACAGAAGAGATAAAAGAACAAGTCACATAACTGTAAAAGTTAGTGATGGTAAGGAGGCTTAATTAGATATGGGACAAAAAGTAGATCCTAGAGGATTAAGACTTGGTGTTAATAGAGATTGGCAATCTAAATGGTATGCTGAAAAAGGAAATTATGTTAATAACTTAAATAACGATATTAAAATTCGTGAATATTTAGTTAAAGAACTTAAAGATGCTGCTGTTTCAGAAATCTTAATCGAAAGAAAAAATAATAAAGTTGATGTTAAAATCTCAACTGCTCGTCCAGGAGTAATCATTGGTAGAGGTGGAGAAGACATCGAAAAATTAAGAAATAAAATTAAACGCGTTTGCGGAGAAGAAGTATTCGTAACAATAAATGAAGTTAAAAATGCTGATTTAAGTGCAGAACTAGTTGCTCAATCTATTGCAAAACAAATTGAAAATAGAGGAAACTTCAGAAATGTTCAAAAGAAAGCTATTAAGAATACTATGAAGGCTGGAGCAAAAGGAATCAAAACTTCTGTATCTGGTCGTTTAGGAGGAGCTGAAATGGCTCGTACTGAAGGATACACAGAAGGAACTGTACCTCTACAAACAATCAGAGCTAATGTTGATTATGCTACAGCAGAAGCTGACACTACTTATGGTAAGATTGGTGTTAAAGTTTGGATTTACAAAGGTGAAATCCTAAACAAAAGAGTAAATAAAGGAGGTAATGACGATGTTAATGCCAAAAAGAACTAAATATCGTAAACCTCAAAGAATTTCATACGAAGGTCATGCTAAAGGAAATCTAGAATTACATTTTGGTGATTACGGATTACAAGCTAAAGAAGGTGGATACGTTACAGCTCGTCAAATAGAAGCTGCTCGTATCGCTATGACACGTTACATGAAACGTGGTGGTAAAGTATGGATTAACATATTCCCACATTTAGCTAGAACTCAAAAACCTTTGGAAACTCGTCAAGGTAAAGGAAAAGGTAACGTAAATGAATGGGCAGCAGTTGTAAAAGAAGGAAAAATCATGTTTGAAATAGCTGGTGTTTCTGAAGAAGTTGCTCGTGAAGCATTAAGACTTGCATCTCATAAATTAAGCGTTACAACTCGTTTCGTTAAGAGAGAAGAAAGTGGGGATAGTAATGAAGACTAGTGAAATTAGAAAAATGTCCACTGAAGAGATATTAAAGAAAATTGAAGAACTAAAGAGTGAATTATTCGATTTAAGAATGAAACAATCTACTGGTTCATTAGAAAAATCACATAAAATAAATCAAGATAGAAAAGATATTGCTAGAATGAAAACTGTTTTAAGTGAAAGAGAAGGAGGAAATGAATAATGAGCGAAACTAAGAGAACTGAATTAATCGGAAAAGTTGTTTCAGCTGCTAATAATAAAACTATTACAGTTTTAGTTGAAACTTATAGAAATCATCCTCTATACAAAAAAAGAGTAAAATATTCTAAGAAATATGCTGCTCATGATGAAAAAAATATTGCGAAAGTTGGAGATACAGTTAGATTACTTTCTACTAGACCATTATCTAAAACTAAGAGATATGAACTTGTAGAAATCCTAACTAAATCTCAAGAAGCTTAAGGAGGGTTATTATGATACAACAAGAAACTAGATTAAAAGTTGCTGATAACTCTGGAGCTCGTGAATTATTAGTAATCAGAGTATTAGGTGGAAGTAAAGTTAAATATGGTAACATTGGAGATATAGTTGTTGGAACTGTTAAAAAAGCAATTCCTAACTCAAATGTTAAAAAAGGAAAAGTAGTAAAAGCTGTTATTGTTAGAAGTGTTGAAGGTGTAAGACGTGCAGATGGATCTTTAATTAAATTCGGAGATAATGCTTGTGTATTAATCAAAGATGATAAGAGTCCAATCGGAACACGTGTTTTAGGACCTGTTGCTAGAGAACTTCGTGATAAAGACTTCATGAAAATCGTATCTTTAGCAAATGAAGTTTTATAGGAGGTAAACATGAAAGTTAAAGTTGGCGATAAAGTAAAAATTCTTGCTGGTAAAGATAAAGGCAAAGAAGGAACTGTTACAGTAACTTTGAAGAAAAAAGACAAAGTTGTTGTAAGTGGAATCAATATGATCAAAAAACATATGAAACCAAATTATCAAAATGAAACTGGTGGAATTCTTGAAACAGAAGCTCCAATTCATGTTTCTAACGTAAAAGTGCTTGAAGAAACAAAAAATGCAAAAACAGTAAAAACTACAGAAAAAAAGACAACTAAGAAAAAACCTCAAAAAGAAGTAGGTGAAGATAATGAATAGTTTAAAAGAAAAATACAATGATGTTATTAAAAAAGATCTAATGGAAAAATTTAATTACTCTTCAGTAATGGAAATTCCTAAACTAGAAAAAATTGTTATTAATATCGGTGTTGGAGAAGCAAGTCATGATTCAAAATTTATTGAAGCTGCAGTTGCTGATCTAGAAACTATTACAGGACAAAAACCAATTATAACAAAAGCTAAAAAATCAATAGCTGGATTCAAATTAAGAGAAGGTCAATCTATTGGTACTAAAGTTACTTTAAGAGGAGAAAATATGTACAATTTTATGGATAAATTAATCCGTGTTGCATTACCTCGTGTACGTGACTTTAGAGGAATTAGTCCAAAGGCATTTGACGGTTTTGGAAACTATACTCTAGGAATTAAAGAACAACTTATATTCCCAGAAATAGATTATGATAAAGTATTAAAAATAAGAGGAATGGATATTGTTTTTGTTACAACAGCAAAAACTAACGAAGAAGGTTTAGCATTATTAACTGGATTCGGACTTCCATTTAGAAAGTAGGTATATTAATGGCTAAGAAAAGTATGATTGTTAAGGCAAATCGCCCACAAAAATTTAAAGTTAGAGAATATACTCGTTGTCAAAGATGTGGTCGTCCTCATGGTGTACTACGTAAGTTTGGACTATGCCGTATTTGTTTTAGAGAACTTGCAAATCAAGGACAAATACCTGGAGTAAAGAAATCAAGTTGGTAGAAAGGAAGTTAATTATGGTAGCAGATAAAATAGCAGATATGCTTACAAGAATTCGTAATGCAAATCAAATGAAATATGATACTGTTGATGTTATTGGAACAAAAATGACAGTAGAAATCGCTAGAATATTAAAAGAAGAAGGATATATAAGCGATTATAAACTAGTTGAAGCTCCTAATGGAAATACTTTAACATTAAACTTAAAATATGCTGAAGATAAAAAAGTTAGAGTTATCACTGGTTTAAAAAGAATCAGTAAATCTGGTTTAAGAGTTTATGCCAAATGTGATGAACTTCCTAGAGTTCTAAATGGTTTAGGTATAGCAATAATATCTACTTCTGAAGGTATTATGACTGATAGAGATGCTAGAAATAAAAAGCTAGGAGGAGAAGTACTTGCTTACATTTGGTAACAAGGAAAATATTGGTTATGAGTAGAATAGGAAATAGAGTTTTAAAAGTTCCTGCTGGTGTAAATGTAACAGTTGAGGGTAATACTATCACTGTTAAAGGACCAAAAGGAGAATTAAGTTATACTTTTAATAAAAATATAACTGTTGAAGTAAAAGATGAAACTATTAAAGTTACTCGTGCAAACGAAACTAAAGAAGTAAAATCTTTACATGGAACAACAAATGCATTAATTTCAAATATGTTAATTGGTGTATCTGAAGGATTCCAAAAAGGATTAGAAGCTGTTGGTGTTGGTTACAAATTTGCAGTTGCTGGAAATAAGATTACAGTTTCTGCTGGATATTCTCATCCAATAGAAGTAATAGTTCCAAGTGATTTAAAAGTTGAATCAGTATCAAATACAGAAATAACTGTTAGTGGAATTGATAAACAAAAAGTATCTGAATTTGCGGCTAATGTTCGTAAGATTCGTGAACCAGAACCTTATAAAGGTAAAGGTATACGTTATAAAGGCGAATACATAAGACGTAAAGAAGGAAAGAAAGCATCTAAATAGGTAGGAGGGTTAATATGATAAAGAAAGAATCAACTAATGTCGCAAGACAAAGAAGACATGCAAGAGTTCGTAATAAAGTTGCAGGTACTAGTGAATGTCCAAGATTAAATGTATTTAGATCTAATTCTCATATTTTCGCACAAATAATTGATGACGAAAAAGGAACTACCTTAGTTAGTTCTTCAAGTGTTGAATTAAAAATCAAAAATGGTGGAAACGCTGAAGGTGCTAAATTAGTAGGTGCTGATGTTGCTAAAAAAGCTAAAAAAGCTGGTATTACAAAAGTAGTATTCGATAGAGGTGGATACCAATATCATGGACGTGTTGAAGCTTTAGCTGAAGCTGCACGTGAAGCAGGATTGGAATTTTAGGAGGTAGATTATGGCAAGACAAGAAAAAGTTATGGACCCTAAGAAAAAACTTTTAGATGAAAAAGTTATTACCATCTCTAGAGTAACAAAGGTTACTAAAGGTGGACGTCATTTTAGATTCTCAGCTACAATGGTAGTTGGTGACGGAAAAGGATTAGTAGGAATTGGAACAGGTAAGGCTAATGAAGTACCTGAAGCAATTAAAAAGGGATTACAAGCTGCTAATAAGAATTTAGTTAGAGTATCACTAGTTGATGCTAGAACTATTCCACATGAAGCTATTGGAGTATGTGGAAGAGCTAAAGTTATGATTAAACCTGCTCCAAAAGGTACAGGAATCATCGCTGGTGGAGCTGCTCGTGCCGTTCTTGAATTAGCTGGTGTTAAAGATATCGTTTCTAAGTCTTTAGGATCAAATACTCAAGTTAACGTTGCTAAAGCTACACTAGAAGCTTTAAAATCACAACGTACTGCTGAACAAATTGCAGAATTACGTGGTAAGAAAGTTGAGGAGTTATAATATGAAGTTAAATAGTTTAGAAAAATCTCCAGAAACTAAAGTAAGAAAAAGAGTTGGACGTGGACCAGGATCTGGAATGGGTAAAACATCTACTCGTGGTGAAAACGGACAAAAATCAAGAAGTGGAGCAAGCATTAAAGCTTGGTTCGAAGGTGGACAATCTCCATTATATAGAAGAATCCCAAAAAGAGGATTCAACAATACTAGATTCCAAACAAGATATGCAACTATCAATTTATCTGATTTAAACAGATTTAATGATGGTGATACAGTTACTCCAGAACTTTTAAAAGAAATGGGTATTGTAAAAAAACAATTAGCTGGTGTTAAAGTACTTGCTAATGGTAAATTAGAAAAGAAGGTTAATGTTAAAGCTCATAGATTCTCATCAAGAGCTGTTACAAAGATTGAAGAATTAGGCGGAACAGCAGAGGTGATTTAAAGATGTTCAAAAGTCTTAAAGGACTATTTAGTTCTAAAAATAAAGATTTAAGAAAAAGAATTTATATCACCTTAGCTATTTTAGCTATCTTTGGATTAGGTACTAACATAGTAGTTCCTCATGCAAAAAGTATTACTCAAAATTTAGATTTCTTAGATTTACTAAATTTAATGAGTGGTGGTAGTTTAAAAACTTTTTCAATATTTGCGTTAGGTGTTATGCCATATATTTCGGCAACAATCCTTACACAATTATTACAAATGGATATTATTCCATATTTTAAAGAATTAAAAGAACAAGGTGCCACTGGTAGACAAAAGATAAATAAGATCAATAGATACTTAGGTATTCTATTTGCGTTTGTCCAAGGTTATATATACTCAGTTGCATTTATGGGTGGAAGTACTGTTGAAATATTAAAAACAACAATAATATTAACTGCAGGAACTTCATTACTATTATGGTTAGCTGATGTTGTTACAAATAAAGGATTAGGTAATGGTATATCACTATTTATTATGGCTGGTATCGTTAATACATTACCATCAACATTTATAACAGCATTTAAAGACTTAATATTAGCTGATACATTTACACGAGTTGTTGGAATAAGCTTATTTGTATTATTCATAATAGCTTATTTAGTTATTCTAGTAGGAGTTGTATACATGCAAATATCTGAAAGAAGAATACCAATACAACATAGTCAAAGAACAGATAGTTCTTATAATCAAGAACAATCTTATATTCCTTTGAAATTAAACTCAGCTAGTGTTATGCCAGTAATATTTGCTAGTGCTCTAACAAGTATTCCTACATTAATTGCTCAATTTGTAAAAAATGAAACATATCAAAACATTGTTAATAACTATTTAAACTATACAACTTTAACTGGTTATATATTATATGTAGTATTAATATTTGCTTTTGGATATGTATATACACTTATGGAACTTAATCCAAAAGAGATGAGTGAAAACCTAGATAAAAATAGAAGTTATATTCCAGGAATTACTCCTGGTGAAAAAACAGAGATGTTCTTAAAAGGAACAATTTCTAGATTAACAGTTGTTGGAAGTTTATTCCTAATTGTTATCGCTTCTATTCCAATATTATTTAGTAAAGTATCTTCATTATCAGGTGCTGTAACACTTGGAGGTACAGGATTACTAATTGTAGTTGGTGTTGCTCTTGAAACTTATAAACAACTTGAAAGTAGCATTGTTAGTAGAAGTTATCAAGGTAGTAGAAAGAGAAGACACAGAAGATGAAAAACATTATCTTTATAGCGCCTCCTGCTGCTGGCAAGGGAACGCAAAGTGAAATGCTAGTTAAGAAATATGGATATAAACATATTTCTACAGGAGACTTATTAAGAGAAGAAGTTAAAAAAGAAAGTCTTCTTGGTAAAGATATAAAGAAACTTATGGAAGCTGGTAAACTTATCAGTGATGAAATAGTTTTAAACTTATTAAAAAGTAAGATTGAAAGTTCAGGGGTATCTTCAAAGTTTATATTTGATGGATATCCTCGAACTATAAATCAAGCTGAAAGCTTAAGTAAGTTAGCAAATGAATTAAATTTTAAACTAGATTGTGTTATATATTTGGATATTGATGAATTAACAGCAATGAAAAGAGCTGTTGGAAGAGTTAGTTGTCCAAGTTGTGGTAGAGGTTATAATAAATATGAAGAAGGTCTTATGCCAAAAGAAAAAGATCTATGTGATGATTGTAAGGTGCCATTAACATCAAGAAGTGATGATAATGAAGAAACTTTTAAAGAAAGATTTCAAACATATTTAAGTAATACCAAACCTTTACTTGACTATTACGAAAAGTTAGGTATAATTAACGTGGTAGCAAGTTTATCTCCGGAAGAAACTTTTAAAGAAATAGAGGGTGTAGTTAATGATTAATATATATACTGATGACGAAATTAAATTAATTAAAGAATCAGGTCATATTACATACGAAACTCATCAATATTTAAAACAATTCTTAAAACCTGGAGTAACAACTAAATATATAGATGATTTAGCTGGAGAATTCATTAGAAGCAAAGGCGGAGAGCCTAGTTGTAAAGGATATGAAGGATATCCTGGGAATATATGTATTTCAGTAAATGATGAAGTTGTACATGGAATTGGAAGCGATAGATGTCTTGAAGAAGGCGACATTGTTACACTTGACATTTGTACACTTTATAAGGGTTACCATTCTGATTCGGCATGGACTTATCCAGTAGGTAAGATAAATAAAGAAAAGGAATACTTAATGCATCATACTGAAAAAGCATTATTTACTGGATTAAAAGAATTGAAAGCTGGAGTTCCACTTGGAAATGCCTCAGCTAGAATTGGTCAATATGCTAAGAAGCATGGCTTAGGTGTTGTACATGAACTTGTTGGACACGGAGTAGGTCATGAATTACATGAGGATCCAGATGTTCCAAACTATGGAATTTACAATACTGGAGTAAAACTAAAAGAAGGCATGGTTATAGCTGTCGAACCAATGTTAACGGCTGGAAAGAGATATGTTGTAATGTTAGATGACGACTGGACAATCGTAACTGAAGATGGAAGTCCAAGCGCTCACTTTGAACATACCGTTGCTATAAGAAAAGATGGATATGAAATTCTTACAGGAGAGTGAAAAATGGCTAAAGAGCAAAAAATTGAAGTCGAAGGTAAAGTAATCGACGTAACTCATGAAATATATAAGATTGAGTTAGATAATAAGCTTATTGTAACTGCCCGTGTTTCTGGTAAAATACGTATGAACATGATCCGTATTTTAGCAGGTGATAGAGTTACAGTAGAAATGTCACCAACTGATTTAACACATGGGATTATAAAATATAGAAAATAATGGAGGAAATTTTATGAAAGTAAGAGCATCAGTTAAAAAAATGTGTGCAAAATGCAGAACAATAAAAAGAAAAGGTAAAATTAGAATTATTTGTGAAAATCCAAAACACAAACAAGTACAAGGCTAGGAGGAAAATAATATATGGCACGTATTAAAAATATAGAATTACCAAAGGATAAAGCTTTATATATTGGTTTAACTGCTATTTATGGAGTAGGACAAAGCACTGCTAAAAAAATCTGTGCAGAAGCTAAAATTGATCCTGAAATGAAAGTAAGAGATTTAACTACTGAACAAGAAGCTTTATTAAGAACTGAAGTTGATAAATTTGTAGTTGAAGGAGAACTTCGTAGAGAAGTTCAAATGAACATCAAAAACAAAATGGAAATTAAATCTTATCAAGGTATAAGACATATTAAAGGTTTACCAGTTCACGGACAAAGTACTAGAAGTAATGCTAAGACTCGTAAAGGAAAAGGTAAAGTAGTTGCTAACAAGAAAAAAGTTGGTAAATAATAAATAGGAGGTATAATAATGGCTTATAATAGAAGAAAAAGAAAAATTAAAAAGAATATTCCTGAAGCTCAAGCTCATATATCTTCATCTTATAATAATACATTAGTTACTATTACAGATAAAGATGGTAATACAATCAGTTGGGCATCTTCTGGAACTATTGGTTATAAAGGTAGTAAAAAGAAAACTCCTTATGCTGCAGGACTTGCTGCTGAATCTGCAGGAAAAGCTGCTATGGATGCTGGAGTTGTTAAAGTTGAAGTATTCGTTAAAGGATTAGGTGGAGGTAGAGAAACTGCTATTCGTTCACTTCAATCAGTAGGATTAGAAATTACAGCTATTAACGATGAAACACCAGTACCACATAATGGTTGTAGACCACCAAAACGTCCAAGAAACTAATACAAAGGAAAAGAGGATTTAAATATGAATTTTGAAAAACCAGACTATAAAATTACTGAATATTGTGAAAGTAAGAATTATGGAAAATTTGAACTAGAACCACTTGAAAGAGGTTTTGGTACAACTATTGGAAATGCAC
>OIYG01001017.1_pt1 | contig 23179 bp, 23 predicted proteins | sample 1587861 | NCBI WGS metagenome assembly OIYG01 (sample SAMN03283272) | human gut metagenome | biome: human-associated habitat; material: feces | host: Homo sapiens | place: Peru | collected 2012 | reverse complement strand
ATTCCTATTACAAATAATATATTTTTTTTCATAATTCACTCTCCTATTATATAAGTAGTATATCAAAAAAACATATTAGATGTAAATATCATTTAACAATTAAATTTCTGACATTGTTAACTTCTTCATTTAGGGTGTTATTGCTATGGATATTAAATAAGTATTCGTATCTATAGATATAAAATCCTTTGTAGTTTGGTATATTTCTTGATGATATAATTTGTTTTTTTATTATGTCTGTGTTTTCTATCCATTCGTTTTCTCCGGTTAAGGCGTATTTATCTGTTTTTCCTGATTTATATATTGAAAGTGCTACGTAAAAGTCTTTGTTTAAGGTGTTTATACTGGACCATGTTTTTAAGGTGTTTAGGTAAGGCTTATTTTTGTTTTTAAAACCGTAATATAGCTGGGGCATTATGAAGTCGATTTTATTTGTTTTTAGGATTTGTTCTATATCTAGATATTCTTTATCTAGGTTGTTTTCTATATTTCCTGAGGGACTTAGTCCGAATTTTATGTTTTTGTTTACGCTTTTTATGGAATTATATGATGTTTCTATTAGTTTGTTTATGTTGTTTATTCTGTACTTTTTTAGTGATAGGGATTTGTCTGTGTTTTCATAGGTGTTTAGATCGATTGTGTCATTTGGATAGTAATAATCATCAAATAAGATTCCTTTTAAATCATAGTTACTTGCTATCTCTTTAAGTCCTTCTCCTATGTATGAAAGTACTTCTTCGGATGCTGGGTTAAGATATATACCTTTATCTGTTATTTGGATATTGTCTGTGTTAAACCATTTGTAATAGTAAGTGTTTTTACTTATATCTCCGGTGTTATTATCGTTTCTTATTCTAAATGGATTAAACCATGCATAAATACTTATATTTTTCTTTTTTGAGCATTCAATAAAGTATCCTAGGATGTCTAGTGGAAGTTTGTCTCCTTCTTTATTTGAGACTACGTGGGAAGACTGGTATATTTTTGATGGATATATTGCATCACTAAAGGGACTAACTTGGAGAATGATGCTGTTTAGGCCGAAGTAACTAATATTATTAACCATTTCTGTTATTTGTTTTTCTTGTTCTTCTTTTGTTTTTCCTTTTAGGTTAGCATAGTCAATGTAAGAGATAAAAACTCCTTTTTCTTCGTAGGGACTTTTTTCTGGTTCTTTTACTTCTTCTTTGTTTGATAGATTAAAACATATGAATCCTAGCATACAGATAAAAACTAGTATAATGAATTTTCTCATTTTATCACCTGAACCTTTTTTTTAGATATTCTTTTTCTGTTATGTATTTGTTTTCATAGTAAATTACGTGATTTCTATCTTTGTAAAGGGAGTCTTTGTTTTTTACTACTTTGAATTTTTTAAATGGAAAGGAATACATATATCTTTCTAGAAGCATTTTGTTATAGAGAAAGTTTTGTCTTTTAAAGTATAGGAATATTTCAAAAAACAATAGTAAACTCATTAGGAGAAAGTTTAAGTTTTTATAACAAAATAGGATTATAATTAATGTTAGTGAAGAGATAAATATAATGTATAGGTTTCCTTTTTTGTATGGTAAGAAGTAGTTCATAATAATGTTTAGTATTCTTCCTCCGTCTAGGGGATATATTGGAAGAAGATTGAATACTAGGAGTGTTAAGGAATAGTTATTGAAGATGATATAGTTTCTATAGGTTATAAGTCCTTGATCAAGTAGGATGGTTACTATGAAGAAAAGGATTATTTGGAATAGTGGTCCATTTATGAGGATTAGGAATTCTTCGTGTAGGGGTCTATTTATTTTTTCATCAAACTTAGTGCATCCTCCGAAGGGATATATACATATTTTATCGAAGTTCCATTTAAAGTATTTTGCCATCAGGAGATGCCCTATTTCATGGAATATTATAATAAAAAAGACCATTAGGAATTCTTTTAACATACCTGTAATTAGTGAAATGAGTATAAGTATATAAGTAAAGGGATGAACGTATATTTTATTTAAGATAGTCTTGATATTTCAAAAACTTTCCGTTTTTTTCGAATACCATGTAAAAGCTTTTGTTTGCTTCTGCTAAGAGTTCACCCTTTGTAACGTAATCATATAAGCTAACGTTAATATTATCGATGTTTCCGTACCAGACATTAACACCATCTACTTGTTCTATGATGACTGTTTTTCCGTAATTATCTTTGTTTCCTATGAAGACTACTATTCCACTTTCTAGTATGGGTACTAGATAGTTTTCATCGACGTTTAGTTTTACTCCATCTTTGTATATTGATGCATCGTCATAGACTAGATTTTCGTTAAAGACTAGTTTTGTTTTATCTTTTACTACTTTTTGGAATGGGGTTATGTCGCCGAAGTGTTCTTGGTACCATTTATTTAGGGAAGCGAAGCTGATATTGTTTTCATATAAGTACTTATATACTATTTGTTTGTTGTTTTTATCGTATCTTAAGAATATTAAAAATAGAAGTACTAGTAAAATACATATAAATACTCTTATGATGAATTTACTGAATGGTTTTTTTTCTTTTCTTTTTTTGTTTTTTGAAGAGAGTTTTGAGATACATTTATATTCCATATGATCACCTAGAATATCATATGAGGAAATATTATTTCTTAAAACAGTTTTTACATACTAATATTCGACTTTTTAGGATTAAAATAGATATAATTATGTAACTTATATTTAGTATTAAAGAATGGCTTATCTTATAGAAAAGTGAAGATATGTTAAAGTTTGAATAGCCTATAAGAATAAGTATTAGAAAGATATAAATATCGTATAGGATAAAGGATAAGATACTTATTAGTGTTATGTTAAAATAAGTTGTTTTATGATTTGAATAGAAAATATAACAGAATAGTCCTGTTAGTATGAAATAATATAAATTTATAAAAATAATATCACTATAGAGGAGATCAAGTAATATACCAAATATGATATATGTTATGAAGAATAGTTTCTTGCTTTTTATTAGGACGTATGATATAGGGATACTGCTTACAAAGATAAGGGGAAAGAAGATATTGATATTTTGATAAGCACTATCTATGGAAAGGCTTAGTAATGTGTCTAAAAAGAATGATATAAGTGTGTAGATCATTGTTTGTCTCCTAGTACTAGGACGTAGGTTATATCGTTCATGTCTTGTTTTGGTTTTATGTATATGATATATCTGGCGTCATAACTATCTTTTTCTAGTTTTGTTATTTCTCCAACATAGATGTTTCTGTATGTGTTACCTAGTCCTGATGTATATACTTTATTTCCTTCTTTTATTCCTTCATAAGATGATGATAGTTCTGCTTTTATATATGGTGCGTTGTATCCTATTATGTTGCCAATATAAGTTTTATTATTGTTTTTTATCATGACTGATATTTTGTTATCTTGAGAATTACTAGTTATTAGTTTAACTGTACTTGTGTTTTTGCTTACAGAAGAGATTCTTCCTATTAGTCCAGATGAGGTAACTACTAGGGAATCTTTTTTTATACCTGATGTTGTTCCTTTGTTGATGGTCAAAGTGCTATAAAAGTACATTTTGTTACGAATAATTACTTTTGAGAGAACTTGGTTTGTGTTTGTATAGGTGTCTTTTAAGGAAAGGCTATCTTTTAGCCGCATTACTTCTTCTTGTAGGTTATTATACATGTCTATATCAACATTAGTTATTAGAACTTTTTTTCGAAGGTAATCGTTTTCTTCTAGTACAGATTTATATTTAAATATATTATATTTGTCAATGAAATTAAAGGGAATACTTATATAACTTATAAAGCTTTTATAAGGACTAGAATTAACAATTTTAGACATATTTTTATTTATGAGAAAAAACATACTAAAAAATAGGATAAAAACTATTAAGAACTTATAATACCAATGAAGTTTTTTCATACTCTATTTTTACTACTTTCATAGAAACTATAGTAACCTTCGTCAGTAAAAATTAAGTGATCTACGACAGGGATTCCGTTTATTTGCCCTATTTTGACTAATGAGTTTGTTAGTTTAATGTCTTCTTCACTTGGATATAGGCTTCCTCCTGGGTGGTTGTGCATACATATAATACTAGATGCTGATAGTCTATAAGCTTCTTTAAATATTTCACGAGGATGAACTACGCTTTTATTAATAGTACCCATAAATAATAGTTTCCTTTCTATAAGTTCTTTTTTTGTATTTAGATATAAGCAATAAAAGTGTTCTTGTTTTAGGTTGTCAAATAGATATTTGTTTTTTTCATAGATAATTTTGGGTTTGTTGTATTTTTCTTTGATAAGATTTTCTTTTTTGTAATAAATTCTTTTTGCTAGTTCTGTAAGGGCAAGGAGTTCTATTGCTTTAGTTGTTCCTATGCCTTTTATGCTTATTAAAGATTCCATACTGATATCTTTTATGTTAGATAAGCCTCCAATTTGTTTTAGTAAGTTAATACTTAGATCACATACGTTTTCACCACGTGATCCTGTTTTTAGGATAAGGGCAAGGAGTTCACTATCTGATAAGTTTTCTTTTCCATACCTAAGAAGTTTTTCTCTAGGTCTTTCACTATTCGGTATTTCTTTAAGCTTCATTTTTTAAAACCATCTCCTTATAATTAGAAATAACAATTTTTTCGACTTCAGGGATGTCATCTAAAGATGTAATATTAATTATTTTGTCATATTCCCCAAGTACTGATAAAAACTGATTATTGTCTAGAATTGTTTCCTTTACATATATACTATAGCCCTTCTTTTCATAATATTCCTTAATTTTAGAGGCAATTTCTTTACTTTTTGTGACTCCTAAATAGAGATGATAACCGTCTGCTGATTCGATATATAAGAACTTTTTATAGTTTTTAAAGCTTGCTGACATCTTATCAATTGAGGAGTAGACTCCGGCTTGTAACATATAAACCTTATCTTTTTCATCAAAAACTGTTAAAGAAGAACCTTTGTAATTGTCGAAAAATACTTTTCCAAAGAATAGTCCTATTACAATAGATAGTGCAATGGGTACTAAAAATTTATATTTCATTATTATCACCAAAACAAGTATAAAATAAGAAGAACAAGGAAAATGTCGAAAAAAAAAGAAAAACCAAAACTTTTATCAAGAATTGATTTTTTCTTAAGTATAAATTTTAAATAGCAAACTTATATGGATCAGAGGTTGTACCTGTTCCACTTATTTTGACATTTGGTTTTAGGTATAAGACTGGGCGGACTGCTTCTTTGTCATTAACACAATTGTTTTTTGTTAAGGCTCCATTACTTCCAATATTAAATATTGTATTACTACTAGCAACATGCATTAATAAGTGTTCAATATTTTTTGAGTATAACCAATTATTGCTTGTACATTCTGTAGTATTATAAGAATTAAGGGAAGAGTTGCACTTATCACTTGCAGCATAACCATAATCACTTGTATACATAAGTGCAATATAATTCATTATATTGGTGTCATTACCAGAAGTAAAATAATTTGGACCAGATATTTGTCTTTCGGATATATAAGCACCTGAGACTGTCATTTCATTATTCAAAAGTCCACCTAGATAGTATTTTACCTTATCTATCATATTTTTATTTTGAATATTTTCAAAATAAGTAGCATCTAAATAAGAATTTAAAGCAGAAGTTGCCCAATTATTGTTATTAACATCACATACAACTTTTCCTGGTTCAAAACCTGCTAATTTTTGGGAATTATTTTTGCTATTATTACTATCAATTAATCTATTTAAACTATAATCATTATCTTTTGAACTAAGTCCTGTTGTGCCATCATCACTATTCCAGTAGGCATTTCCTATAGATTCATTTCTTATTAGTTTTATTCTGTTTTCTATTTTTCCATCTGATCCTTCTGTTGGAAATACTCCTATTATTCTCCAGGATTCATTATTAAATATTGCATAGTTATTGGGATTTGCTCCTCTATATCTATATTCTGTTATATCTTCAGTTGCTCCTATTTGGAGGCTACTATCTGCACTATGAACTATTTTTTCTAGACCATCTGATCCTTCTTTTTTTATTAAAGTATCTACTCCGTTTAGAGAGTTTGCTTCTTCACTCTTTATACCTATCTTAAACTTATATTGATTCTTAGTGTCTTTAGTCCAACTACTTGCATCTACATCTTTATCTATCCATACTCTTAGTTTATACTTATCATTTATTTCAGTTTTAGTACTACTATGAGTATTTGTTTTTGTATATAATAGATTATTACTTAAACCACTTATTAAAGTAGGTTCTAGTAAAACATTATTACTAGAATCTGTTAAATAAACTTTTATTTGATTATTATTTAAACTTGTATAACCTATATCTGTACTTAATTTTTTAATACTTAAATCATATTTTAATGCTGTTTTATATGTTGCTTTTGTAGTAACAACAAAATCAAATGATTTTTCCTGTTTTCCCGTATTATCATCTTCTGGAAGAGCATTTGATAAGTTAATTACATTAGTATTACTTTCTAAAAACTTTATTGAAACATCTCCAGTTGTTATTTTATTTTCTTTCCCTGTAAAAACATATCTCCATGCTGAATAAGAGATACCTATTGCTAAAGAGATTAGAACAATTATAATTAATATAGCAACAACTTTTTTTCTTTTTTCTTTTGTATGTTTTTTCATTTTCTTGTTTCTATCCTCTCTTATAGCCAAATTATGTTCATGTTTCATATCTTTTACTTACTCCTTTTTTAGTATTTTTTATAGCAAAACATCTTTACTATCCTGCACTAAGTATAATATATATTTTTTACTTTTACAAGGTTTAATTTTTCTCAAAAAAAAGCTAGTGTCAAATCACTAACTCATAAAAACACTACTTATCAATTTCAAAATAATTTCCACTATCAAGATAAAGTATACCCGTCTTACCTTCAAATTTTGAAACCATTTCTTCATACTTATTAAAATTTTTAAATTTAGGAAGATTTATATATACCCTATTAGAATCATTCATATACAAAATAAACCTATCTTCATCATATTTAGTTGGATCATACTTAATCTGTGATATTTTTTTAATTAAAGCATAATCAATTTTATTCATTTTTTTGATTAATTCATCTAACTTTGTATCAGGTACATAATTTATTAAATATGGTATATCTAAACTATATATATCTTCATTTTTTATTTCTTTTCCATTCTCCAATATTATTGTATTGGTATCTTCTCTTACTAGAAATGGTTTATAAAATGATATATATATATTAACTTCAAAAAATATATTTTTTCTTACCTTTACTTCCTTTACAAGTGGTATTTGTTTTACATTATCCTCTATATCTCTTGAACTTGTCAAAAAGAAATTTTGTTCTTTATCTAAATCTGTATTTTCAAGAATCAATTCATCACTTACTATATTATTTCCATGTACAATAACTGACTTTATAGGTATTTTAAAAACGTATGCTCCAAGTAAGATTAGTACAAAGGAAAAAATTAGTAACCCTATTATTACTAATAAAAATATACGAAACTTTCTTTTCTTTTTTTTCCCTTTTTTTTCCATAACTTACTCCCAATTGAATAATTCTTGTTCTCTATGTAAATCTACGTTATACTCCTTTTTTACTTTATCATGTGCTAAATCCATTAAATCTTTTATATCTCGAGAAGTAGCATTATCTTTATTAATAATAAAATTAGCATGCTTACTACTTATTTCTCCTCCACCTTTTTGAAATCCTCTTAAACCAGCATCTTCTATTAGTTTTCCAGCATACATTCCTTCTGGATTTCTAAATACCGATCCTGCAGAAGGATACTCAAGTGGTTGAGATGTTACTCTTCTCATTTTTCTATCTTCTAAAAGTTCTATTAGCGCATCTTTATCATCTTTTGTAACCTTCAAATAAGCTTTTAAAATAATATAGTTTTTTCTCATAAAGATAGAACTCCTATAACTAAATTCTAACTCATCTTTATTTAATGTTCTAAATTCTAAATTTTCATCTAAAATATCTACTTTCTCTAAAACTTCCGATATATCACTAAGATATGCCCCAGCATTCATATAAACTGCTCCTCCAACTGTCGCAGGAATACCACAAGCAAAATCAAGCCCCTTATATCCCATCCTAGTAACAGTAATTGCAAGAGCACAAAAACTATACCCTGCTTCTACCTCTATTTTACCATCTAAGAAATTAAGTTTATTTAAATGATTAAGTTTTATAATAACCCCATCATAATTCTTATCACTAGCAAGTATATTAGAACCATTTCCAAATACTTTAAAGGATATATTATTTTTCTTAATATAAAGTAATAACTCTTTTAACAATGATACATCATCTGGATAGACCACTAACCTTGCAGTACCACCTGTTTTATATGTCGTAAGATTTTTAAATGAAACATTTTCTTTATAAGATCCAAGATGTTCCTTCTCGATTAACTCAATTAATTCTTTCATTGCTTACATAACCTTTCTATTTCATTATATATTCTAGTAGCACTATCAGGCACTCCAAGTTCCTTAGCAGCCTCACTCATCTTATGATAAAGCTTTATATTAGTAAGAACAGAATCTATTTTTTCTAAAAGTAAATCCTCATCAAAAGCATCTTCCTGTATAACAAATGAGGCACCATTTTGTTCTAAATCATTTGCATTTATTACTTGATGATTATTAGCAACATACGGACTAGGTATTAAAATTGAAGGTATTCCTAAAGCAGTTATCTCTGATATAATTGTTGCACCTGCTCTTGTAATAATTAAATCAGTAAACTTAAGTACCTCCCCCATCTTTTCTATATAAGGAACTACCTTTACATTTAAAGGAAACTTACTATCACTTATTTCATCATAATTATTTTTACCCGTTACTAGTAACACTTCATAATTCTTATTTTCAAATTTAGATACCATATTTACTATTTTATCATTTATAGTAGAAGCTCCTAAAGAACCCATTGTTATTAAAACTAATCTTTTAGTTATAGAAAGACCATAATCCTTTTTATTTCCCTTCTTAACAGCAAGAACCTCTTCTCCTCTTGGATTCCCAGTAAATACTATATTATCATGTTCAAAATACTTTCTTGAACTTTCCATCGATATACAAACAGTATCAGCATACTTACTCAATATCTTATTAGCCTTTCCAGGAATACTATTTTGTTCATGAAGAATTACCTTAACATTTCTAGACTTAGCAGCAAGAACTACTGGCACTGTTACATAACCACCAACTCCAATTACAACATCTGGCTTAAACTTTTTCATTATTTTTTTACACTTCTTTACACCAGATATTGTATTAAAAACAAAACCACATATCTTTTTTATACTTTTAGTAAGACCATTCATCTTTATACCAACATAATCTATTCCTAAATTAGGTACAATATCCTTTTCCATTCTATCAGTTGTACCTATATATAATATTTCACTTTTTTTATCTAATTCTTTTATTTTCTTTATAATACTAAGTGCAGGATATATATGACCACCTGTTCCTCCCGCAGATATTATGTATTTCATAAAATCACTCCTACTTAATTATATCATTAATTTTACTCAGTATTAAGTTTTTTTAAAAAATTATTGTTTGAATATTTACAACCACAATAAGTTTGTCTATATAAATTATATTTTTTCGAAAGCAGAATACTCCTCTTATAACCATCCTTTTTCTTAAAATCAGAATATAAATAAGGAACTTGATATTTCTTTTCTAAACTATATCCTATTTCATTTATCATCTTACTATTCTTATGAGGACTAACAGATAAAGTTGTAGTAACATAATCATAACCATGTTCCTTAGCATATACAAAAGTTTTCTCAAGGCGAAGAAAAATACATTCTTTGCACCTTAATCCCCCTTCTTTTTCATTTTCTAAACCAGAAACACTTTTATAAAAAGAATCATCATCATAATCAGCTTCAATAAAACAACAAGAAAATGATAATTCCTTTATAAGCCTTTCCTGTTCATTTTTCCTTTTTAGATATTCATCAAAAGGATATATATTTGGATTATAATAATAAACATCAACAATAAAATACTTAGATAAAAGTTCTAAAACAGAAGTACTACAAGGACCACAACAACTATGAAGTAAAAGCTTAGGCTTATTCTCTAAAGAATTTAAAAAAGCCTCAAATTCACTATAAGAATTCATTATTTTCTCCTCTTAGAATTAAACTTTTCTAAAAACACATCACTATTATTATTAAACTTTTCCATCTTCAAAATAACATCCTTTATTTCCTTTAAAGATAAATCATTAATCAAGTTAAGAGATAAACTCTTTTCATCTTCCCTAACACATTGAAACTTATCCTTTTGATTCTTAGATAATGAATTATAAAAAGCCTCACTAGTAAGAAAAAGCTCAAGTTCCTTTTGATAACTTAAAAACAATTCATCCTTTTCATAATCAGAAGACGCTTCCTTAGCCTTTATTGTATTTATTAATAATAAAGAAATAGAAAAAGCACTTATACCCAAAGCTGTACTAATCTTAAGATTATCTTGTAATGTCATAGAAGTACTATTATCACCCGCAACAAGTCCAGATGTTAAAACCCCAAGAGAGCCAGCCAAAACTATATCTTTAAACGATACCAAAGGAGAAGTTGTATTTCTATATCCGTAATGTTGCTCTATCATTAATTCATCCAAATATCTAATATTCTCTTCAGTATTAGCAACACTAATTGTAGAATTATCCCCCAAACTTAAGATAAGTTCATCCCCAGATTTCTCATAACCTCTTAAAAAACTTTTACTATTATTTACAGCATAATTTTTCATTTAACCACTTCTTTCTAATTAGTAAGAATATATTACTATAAATTTTATAAAATTACAAGAAAAAAAGTTACCTAGTAATAACTTTAGTACCCTTTTCACCAAGAATAATATCATTCATATTATCTATTTTATTAGGATTATATACATACATTGGTATCTTAAACTTTGCAAGTTTCGCTAAAGCCTCTATATCAAGTATCATTAAAGATGAACTTCCTTGTTTTAAAGATGTCTTAAGTAAATCATCATGAGATATTTCACTTATTTTTTTAGCACCTTCCTCCTTAGGATTTCTATCATATATAGCATCAACATTCTTTGCCATTAAAATTATATCAGCATTATACTCACATGCTTTTGAAACTGTAGTCATATCAGTAGATAAATTAGGTATTCCAAGACCTCCACCAAAAATAACAACCTTTTTATTACCTAAATCCCTATTCACATCATATAAATTATCTTTTCTTATAATACCAGGTATTTCAAAAGAACCATAACAAGAAGAATCTACACCATTTTGATTAAAATATGAACAAATAGAAATTGCATTCATAACAGTTGCAAGCATTCCAACCTGATCCGATATAACATTATTAATCTCAAGATCATTACGACCTCTCCAAAAGTTTCCTCCACCACACACTATCATAACCTCATGTTTTGAAGAAATTTCCTTCACTTCATTTAATACCTTTCTCAAACTATTACTAGATATATTGCTATTTTCCTTAAGTGCCTCACCACTTATTTTCATTATTATTCTCATAACTCCTCCATCTTAAAGAAAAAGACCAAAAAGATAGCCTTTTACTACATTAATTATAGTATTTATGAGAAAAATAAGCAATATTTAATTACTTATTTTCATTAACTGCCAAATTATAAAGTTGTTTTACCTCTTTCGGAGTTAAAACCCTATACTCCTTTGAAGCTAAACCATCCAAAGTAAGAAAAGCAATTCTTTCACGCTTTAATTTAAGGACATTATGCCCAACCTCATTAAACATTCTCTTAACCTGATGATTTCTTCCCTCAGTAATACCAAGTTCAATAATACTAGTATTAGTCTTTTTATCATATTTCTTTATCTTAACACGAGCTTTTCTAGTCTTTATCCCATCAATTACAACACCCTTCTTAAGAGCCATCATCTCACTAGGTAAAAGCATACCATCAATCTTAGCAATATAAACCTTTTCTATCCTATTTCTAGGACTAGTCATTAAATTCGCAAACTCACCATCATTAGTCAAAATAATTAAACCAGTAGTATCATAATCAAGTCTTCCTACAGGAAATATCCTAAGATCAGTATCAATCAAAGAAGTAATAATCTTTCTATGTTTATCATCCAAAGTAGTACACACAACCTCACGAGGCTTATTAAGTAAATAATAAACCCTTGTCTCTTTTTCAAGTAAAACCCCATCAATCATTACCTTATCCTTTAAAGAAACCTTAAAACCAAGTTCCGTTACTATATTACCATTTACACTTACTCTTCCATCAGTTATTAACTGTTCAGCTTTTCTCCTTGAAGTATATCCAGAAGAAGCAATCATCTTTTGTAATCTTTCCATAAAATCACCTGCATAAATTATAAAGCAAAATCAAAAAAGAAGCAAGTATATAAAAGATCTACCTAAAAAATGCCTTTATCCTATCAAAAAAACCCATTTTCTCCTTTTGCAAATATATATTCTCCTTATGAATCAAATCATTATCCAAATAAACTAAAACTTGTCCCACTTGATTATCCTTCTTACCATTATAAACAATTCTTTTATCTATTTTATCCTTCTCATCATCACTAACTGGATAAGAAAAAGAATTCTTTATATATAGTTTTCCCTCTAAAGACGAATTTACATCAAAATAATCCTTATCTAAAATCTTGTAATTCCTATAAATAGAAAAAACCTTATTATAAAAATTAATGTGTTCACTATAACCATAATCTATCTTACTCATTGTACTTATAACTACATTTAGATCGTTATTAGTAGCACTTGAAACAAGCACCCTTCCAGCATCTGGAGTATATCCTGTTTTTGCTCCTGTTATCCTATCATCCATATTAATAATCTTAGAACGATTAACAAAATAATAGCTTTTTCTATCACTAGAACTACTATAAGTTTCAGAACCAACTATATCTCTAAAAACCTTATTTCTATAACCATACCTATATATTAAACTTAAATCCCTTACTGTAGTCATATTCTTTTCATAATCATCTAGCCCCGTCGGATTATTAAATACTGTATTTCTAAGACCCAAACTCCTAGCTTTTTCATTCATAAGTTTTACAAAGTTTTTGACATTTCCTCCCGCATGACTTGCAACCGTCATAGCAGCATCATTCCCACTCCTTAAAATCATCCCATATAATAAGTCTTGCATCAAGATACTTTCCCCAACCTCTGTATATATATTAGAACCATCCATTGTAAGTATCTCATTTCCCACCTTAACAACATCAGTAAGTTCTGAATTTTCAAGTGCCACAACCAAAGTCATAATCTTAGTAGTAGAAGCCGGTAACCTTCTCTCATCACTAGCTTTTTCATAAAAAACCCTACCACTATCTATATCCATTACCATATAATTAGTAAAAATATCACTAGCAAACACACAACTAGGTCCTAACATTAATATAAAACAAATACTAATAAAAAAAGAAATTTTTTTCATATAACCACCTATATATTTATATGAAAAAAACTTCTATTTTATTTATTTTTAAAAACAATTACAAAACTCATTAAAAATCACAAAAATATGTTAAAATATAACCAGGTGAGAACAATGAATAAAAAAAGTAAAATTATTATAATAGAAGATCAAATAATTCTAAACGACTCCTTAAAACAAACACTATCAAATAAATATGATGTAGTAGCAACTTCCCTATCAGCAAAAGATATGCTAAAACTATGCGAAGAATATAAACCAGATTTAATCCTAACAGATATATGCACACAAGAAAACTCAAATGGTATAACAAACGGAAAAAAAATAAAAGATAGATATAAAAATAAAATAAAAGTTTTGGCAATGACAGGAATTCAAGAAATAACTTTCTTAGAAAAAGCAAAAGAAGCCAATCTAGATGGGTTTATATATAAAAACATAGATACAAACACTTTAATAACTACAATAGAACAAGTTCTAAATGGATATAAATTATTTCCAGACAACATAAAACAAAAAAAAGAACATCAAAAATTAAAAAAACTAACTAAAAAAGAACTAGAAATACTAACCCTCCTTTGCAATGGTACAGAAAGAGAAGAAATAGCAAACTTACTAAATATAACAACAGGAACCTTAAAAAATCATATATCTGCAATCTTAAACAAAATGGAATTCGAAAGCATTTCAAAATTACTTATTTTTTGTATAAGCAAAGGATATATTGTTCCAAATCAAAAAGACTAATATAAAGTTCATAATATAAGTCTTTTTTTATATATACACTTTTAAGATAAACCTCTCTTTATATTCAACAACAAGATATCCTCCTAATAAAGCAAGTTTTCTTTCCATTCCTTTAAAGCCTTCTCCATATATTATTTCACTACTAGGAATAGCACCATCATTACTTATCATCATAAATTTTTTTTCTATATTAACATCTATGTTTCTACTACCGCCATGTAAAATAGCATTAGTAACCCCCTCACGAATTATTTCAAAAAAAGTATCACCTATTTTTCCCTTTGGTAGTTTTCCTTCAACATTAATATTTATTCCCAAAACTTTATATATATCCACCAGCTTATTTAACCTTTTAATACTATCAACCCTTGAATCATCATTAAACAAATTACTAATCATATATTTTATATCATTAATAGAGATCTTATCACTATCAAGACACCCCTTAAATAAAGATAATCTATGCCCTAAAAGATCATGAAATTCATTCTTAATTTTTATTAAATTTTTTTCCTTACGAGCATCTTTAGTACTTTCTAAAACACTAAGAAGTTCCTTATTATACTCCTCCAAAGCTCTATTCTGTGCCTCATATTCTTCATTAAGTTTATATATATCAGTAACTATAATAGCATGTACCTCATATGAAGAAATAACCTTAATAAGCCAAATATCACCATTATTTTTTATTAAATAACCCTCATTTATCTTCTTAAAACTCTTAGAAATTAATTTTTCTAAAAAACTATCATAAATCCCAAGTGAACAAAGAAGTTTTTCCATAGAACTATTAATAAGAAACAATAAACCACTCTTATCAAAAAACATTATCCCATTACAAGACCTATCTAAAGCCCCCTTAACAGAAAATAAAGAAATATATCTATTCCTATTTATAAAAAACCATACAAATACTAAAAAAACATAAATAACAAAAAACAAAGAAACAAATATATAACATAAACTAAAAACATTATCATTAAACATATCCATGACATAAAAACAAAAAATAAATAAAGAGATAAAAACAAAAACATTAAACCATCTAAAAATAACATTACACCTATCATAACAAAAACACATAGAAACTATATATATTTGTAAAATAATACTAATTATTAATCCAAAAACAACATATATCACAAAACACCACTCCTCTTAAAAGAATAAATAAGTTCAGTATCTTCTTCATAAATATATTTTTTAAAGTTTATACTATTAAACATGATAATATCAATATCCTCATCAAGTATAAATCTAAGTTTTATATAATCAACCTCTAAAGAAACAAACAACATAACACATTCACATCTTTTAAAAACCTCAAAAGCGACATCATATATAATAGACACATCATAACTACTAATACTCATATTATCCACAATAACCTCTCCAAAAATATTGAAATCAGTAAACAATTCTGTTATAAGCATCTTCACTTCTAAAGAACTATAAGTCTCACAATTAAGCTCAGAAATAATAAGAGAACTTTTCCTTTTACAATAAGAAATTAAAGCCTTAACATATTCTAAATCATTTCTACTAACACTATCCTTATCCAAAATACTAAGAGCTTCGCTTTTCTTCTCATACATACTATCTTCAAGCTTCAAAACAATCTCCTTACGCAGTTTTATTTCTTCTAACTCCTTCTTTAACTCATTTTCACTCTTAAGTTTTGAATTAATTTCTAAAAGTCTTGTTCTCTTTTTCTTAATCTTTCTTTTTAATCTATTAAACTCTACTATATCTCTTTTCATAACAACATAACTATCTTTATTAAAAACAACATTATAAATAACATCATTTTCCCTATAAATATCTTTAACAGAATTATTCTTTATATCAGTAATAATATATTTAGGAACTTTATTAAATTTCTTAGTAGTATAAACACTATCCCCCTCTAAAGAAATAATTAACATATCCAAAGAAGAATCAATAAAAGCTTTTTTATACTTGCTATTATTAGGAATAAGCCCTAAATAAAAAATAAGTTCAATACCAAGACAAATAAGTACACTAAGTATAACAGATAAATTACTTCCCCTAAAAAATGAAATACCAATAACATAAAATATAGTATATAAAAGTCCTAAAACAAGAAGAAAAAGAGGTAAAAAAGCCTTAAAACTTTTTCTAAACTTAAACTGATTAATAGCAATCAAAACCATTCCCTTACCAAAATAATAAAAAATATAAACACAAATAACATAATATCCAATAAAATGTTTATAATTATTATAATTACTAAGACCATCAGGAAACCTAAACACCAATTGATGAAAATCATTAGAAATTACTAAAAATAATAATAAACTTGAAATACTATATATAAAAATCTTATTTTTGCTACTTAAATTATTCGTCAAAGAACAAACACACATATAAAAATACGAAGGAGCAAATATCAAAGGAACATAATATAAATACCAACAAAACCTAGCCATACCATCAGAATAAACAAGTCCCTTAGTTATTCTAATAACCATCCAAAAAACAATCAAAATACCTATAATAAATACATAAAACTTAGTTCTATTATCATATAACTTATAATAAAGTCTCATAATCCAAAAAGTAAAAAGAACAAGAAATATCAAAGCCTCTTGCATACCAAGCATATAAATCACCCACAACTTAAAGATATTATAACAAACATCATGACAAAAGTCATAAAAAGTAAGCAAAATAAATGAATTAAAACATATATACTTAAAAATATATTTATCTTATAATGAAATAGAAAGGAGATATTATGAAAAAAATAAAATATTTATTAGCAATAACATTTATATTTACACTAGGAATTATAAATGTTAATGCAGAAACAGGTAAAACACCTGAAACAATTCAAACAAAAGAAGAACTTTTGTATTATATTTACTACTACGGAGGAACAGCAACTATAACAGATAACACAATAAAATTAACAAAAAGCCTAGAACTAAACCAAGACATAATATTTAATAACAATGAAGCATTAACATTAGATTTAAATGGAAAAGGAATTTATCTAGGAAATAACAAAATATTTATTTTAGGAGCTTCTAAAAACATTAAAATAACAGATACAAGTAAAACAGATAACGACTACATAAAATCAGATTCAAACTTTACAATTTATAATGCTTCTAAATTAGGAACTATAACAATAGAAAACACAAAAATACTTAGTGGAGGAACAAAACCAGCTGTTTATAGTTATGAAGACAGTAAAACAAATATAATAGATTCAACTATTCAAGGAGAAAAAACTGTTATATCAGTACTTAAAAATTCACAAGTTAATATAACAAATTCTAATGTAAAAATAGGAAACACTTCTGGAGAAACAGGAATTGAAAACACAAATGGTAAAGTAAATATAACAAATTCAAAAATAACAATCATAGATGCATCAACAAATGGTATAGGAATACATAGTAATACTCAAAATGCAGTAACAACAATAACAAATAGTACAGTAACTGCAAACAAAAATGCCATATCAAATGAAAAAGGAACACTTATCATCAACAATGGTACATTCACAAGTAATACCCAACACGCAGTAAGAACAACTGAAAATACAACAATAAACGGTGGTACATTCATAAGTAATACAATGGCAGGTCTACAAATATTAGGAAACGCAAATAATATAGTTATAAACGAAGGTATATTCAAAACAAATTCTAATACAATCGGAGGACTAGCTATACCACAAGAAAAAAATATCGACACATATATAGGTAAAACAAGCACTATAAACAATAAAGAAACAATTACGAAAAATGGACTTACCTTTACAAAAGAAAAAAATATCACCATAGTATCCACTCCTAAAACTAAATCACTAAGTACAAAAACATATACATATAATAATAAGGTAAGAACCCCTGAAGTAAAAATCATTAATAACTTAGGAAGGAAACTTGCAAAAGATAAAGACTACAAATTAAATTATCAACAAGGAAGAAAAAACGTTGGTACATATTATGTAGAAATAACTTATATAAACGATTATAAAAATATAAATAAAGAAAAATTATATTTTACAATAAATCCAAAATCTACAAATATAACAAGTCTTACTAAAGGCAAAAAAAGTATAACAATTAAAATCAAAAAACAACAAACACAAACAACTGGTTATCAAATAATGTACTCTCAAAATAAAAACTTTAAAAATTCAAAAACAACTAAAATAAGTAACAAAACAACTAAAAAAACAATAAAAAATCTAAAAGCAAAGAAAAAATACTACACAAAAGTAAGAACATATAAAGTAATAAATGGTAAAACATACTATTCAGATTGGTCTAAGGTTAAACAAGTAAAAACAAAATAGAGGAACAAAGATTCCTCTATTTTTTATATAATAGGAAAACCATACTTTTTTTGATTAAACTATTAAAAAAGTTATGTTATTTGTACAAATTAGATTGTATACAAATTATATTCAAAAAGAATTAATAAATAAAATATTTAAATTTAGGTTAAAAAATTAATAACGTTATAAAATAGCATAAGTCACAAAAACAATAAATACATATTAAAATATGAAAAACAAATAAAATAGTTATTAAAAAAAGAACCGTGAGGTTCCAAGAAAAAGCCTTAGTTTGTCTTTTGTTCTAAGTACTTATCACAAATTCGTTTCAAATCATTATCAATATTTTCAGATATAGAAACATCACTAAAACCATCCCTAATAAAATGCTCCTTAATAAACTCCTTATCTTTATTTATTATAATAATTACTGGTGAAGTAAATCTCTTTATATTTTTAAGTTCCTTCAAAATACTATATGCAGTATTTGGTTTCATATCATCCTTTAAAATTACCAAATCAAAATTATCTCCAACCTTTATCTTATCTATACAATCTTTTCCTATTAATGTAGCAACAACATCAACATCATATCTAGAAATAATCCTCGCTTCCTTATTTAACATCTCTTCATCATCATTCGCAATAAATACTCTTTTTCTATTCTTATTTTCAAAACTATATTTTTTAGCACTATCCATAAGTCTGCTTTCTTTTGGAACCTCTATCTTTTGATCTATTACAACAATAACAGAAGTTCCCCTGCCTTCTTCACTCTTAAAACTTATTGAACCACCAAGAAGCTTTAGTATTTTTATTATAACAGGTAATTCCAATTCCAAATTATCATTATCATTAAACTCATAAGTATCAATATCATTAGAACTAGATAAAATATCATTAATCTTATCGATACCCATCCCACATCCAGAATCCTTAATAGTAAATATAAGTCTTACAACATCATATCTTACTATCGAATCAACACTTACATCAACAAACCCTTTCTTTGTATATTTTATACTATTCGAAATAATAGAAAGAAGAATCTGTTTTAATTTAACATAATCCCCATACACATAAGTAGGACATTTACTTAAAACCTCAAATTCAAAATCTATATCATTTAACTTATTACTATTACTTATCTTATTCTTCGCAGTTATTTTAACATCATTAAACAATTTATTCAACAAAAACTTATTCTCATAAACATTCAACTTCTTTACATCCATACTTGATATATTAACAATATCATTTATAATGAAATAAGCATTATTCGCATCTTGTTCAATTTCATACACAAGCTTATCCTTTTCATTTTTACTAGAATCCCTATATTTTCTAGACTTATCAATAATATCCTTAATTGGTTTTTTCATATCCTGAGATATTTTAAATAAAAAGTTTGACTTATCATTAACAGTATCCTCAACCAATTCCTTGTTTCTTAAAAGCGTTGCAATCATTCTAGAATCAGGATTTTCAATAGTAAAATACATAATATAACAAAGAAGTGCTAAAATCAAATCATAAATAATTAAACCTCTAAATAAGACAGATAAAATATAAAGAAGAATCATCATCGTAGTAATAAAAAATATAGTATAATATCTCTTATCATTCCTTTTAAAATTCTTTATACTTATAATCATAGCAAGGAATATTTCAATTGCAACAATCACATAAGCCCCAGATATAGTAAAACCAGTTGTATTTCTAGCAAAAGCCTCCTCTGTTATAGTCACATGATTAAAATTAGTAAATACAAAGAACAACACAGAAATCCATATTATAAACCTCCATATCTTCTTTGGATTATCTCTAAGTTTTCTATATGAAATAAGTAAAACATAAGATAACAAACAAGAGAAAATAACCACAAAAGATGTACCAACAAACTTATTAATATAATCTACAATAAGATAATACTTAGTAGATAAAACATCATATGTAGTAAGAGCACTTATTACATGAACAGTAGTATCCAGTAAAGACGAAATAAGCGAAGTAATTAATATCACCTCATAAGTCCTATTTTCAACAAAATTTATCCTTTCTTTAGAATAAAAACTAATACATAAAAATAAAATAAAAATAAACGAAATTAATGGAATTTCAAATTCCATAGATAAAAAACTCATAAAAACACTCTCCTATTCTCTTTTATATTGTACCATAATTAAAAAAAAGAGAAAACAAAAAAGAACAAAATAAATTACTTTTTGTCCCAGTTTTTATGCATATATTCCTTAAAATCATATTTCTCATTTTCTCTTTTTCTAACTAGTACCGGTGCAATAATACCAGCATTCTTTTCATTTACATCAATACTATCAATATCATCCATAATAGACATAAATTCTTTATCCTTAGCATCATAATACCTAGTTATCTCTTCATCAAAAACATCTTTTGTCCAATTAGTCTTTTGATAAACCTTTTTTCTCTCTTCCATATAATCAAGTCTTGGATCCTCTCCTAAATCACTACGCTTAACACGAGGAGCATGATCTTCCATATTATACCATAATAAAGTAGAAAGCTCATCCCTAAGAACAATACGAGCATCTTCCTCAGAATATGACGCTAAATCAATTGGATTACCAAACTTCATATAAATTTCCTTCTTACCATACTCATTAAAAGGAGCAATCGGTACAACTTCAGCCCCAGTTGCCTTCGCAACCTTATATGCCCCTTGAAACAGTTTTTGACAAAGAAGATTCTCAGTATTATTAAATCCACCCTCAGGAAAAATTAACACACTTGAACCCGAATTAATAACACGTTCCATCTTCTTAAGAGAATCACCTCTATTATCATTATCCTTTCTATTAACATAGATAAAACCATTTAGCCATGCAAAGTACATATCCTTATTAACTTCTAATTGATCAGATGTACCAAAAAGTAAATAAGCATTTCTATCAATAGAAGCTAAATTAGCAATAGAATCCTCTACAAAATTATGAGTAGAAGCAAATATATAAGGCTTTCCCTTTTCAAGCTTAGGATAATTATCAATAATAATATTACCATCCGCAGCAAGTTTAAGAATAGGTCTCACAACAGGATTTATACCCCTTCTAAGTTTTATACCAATATCAGATGTAAAATTTTCAACATTAGCATATTGGAAATTTCTAATACCATAGTTTTTCATAAATACCTCCCTAATAACACATATTTGTCATCTAAAAAATATTATAACACTAAAAAAAAGCAAAAAACAATACTTTTATGTTATAATTAAAAAGGTGATACACATGAATATTGTAATAAAAGTTGATGAAGAAACAAAAAATAAAATGATAGAATACTATAAAGACAAAGTAAGAGAAAAAACCCCTCCCTATGCTATTTTCCAAGCTCAAGAAGAAGACACAATAATAACCCTTTATAGCTCAGGAAAATGTATGTTTCAAGGAACAAGTGCTTTTGTAGATGCAAATATGTGGAAAGCACTTAAAGAAAACGACGAAGAAGAAAAAAATAATATAGATTATCTAAATACAACATCTGTAGGATCAGATGAAGTAGGAACCGGAGACTACTTTGGACCAATCGTAGTAACAGCATCATTAGTAAAAAAAGAAGATATAGAATTCCTTAAAAAACTAGGATGCACCGACTCAAAAAAAATAACTGATGACAAAATAAAAAAAATAGCACCAGAAATAACAAAAAAAATAAAATATAAAAGCATAATCCTATCAAATGAAGAATATAACCAAAACTACTCAAAAGAAAACAACATGAACAAAATAAAAGCAATAATGCATAACAAAGCATTATCACTTATCCTAGAAGAAACAAAAGAAAAACTAGACTATATAATAATAGATGAATTCGCTAAAGAAAACAGATACTATTCATATCTAAAAGAAATCCCAAACCCAGTAAAAAACATAACATTCATCACAAAAGCAGAAACAAAAAACATGGCAGTAGCATGTTCATCTATTATAAGTAGATATATATTTCTAAAAGAATTTGACAAACTATCAGATACATATCATATACCCCTTCCAAAAGGAAGCGGTCAAAACGTAGATAAAATAGGAGAAGAACTAGTCCAAAAATACGGAAAAGATATCTTAGACAAAATAGCAAAGAAAAACTTCTCTAATACAAGTAGAATACTAAAGACAAGAGTTATCTAAACAATCACTCTTGTCTTTTTATCTTTATGGAATCATTACAACACGTGTGTTAGAAGCCTGACCAGACTCAAAGTCTCCAATATCTCCAGTATAAGATTCAGAAGAAAATAAACCAACAATCACTTCACCACCAAAATAACAACCTCTCACAAACCAAGAACTATTAGAAATAGGAATATCTATATAATCAGTATACCAACCAATAACATCATTTTTATCAAGCAATACCTCTTTTATTCCATCTCCAAGTTTACTTTTTTTATATTCATTAAAACTTGTGCCATAACTATATTTATCATAATACTTTTCATCAGGATATGTGTCAAAACCAGATTCTCCAGTTAACATAGTTTTTCCATCTGCAGAAACCATATTACCCATTGTGTATTCACTCATACTACCACTCATGTCATACACACCATACACATTTTGTGTAGTTGAGGCTAGTATTCCAG
>OIYG01001013.1_pt1 | contig 23207 bp, 20 predicted proteins | sample 1587861 | NCBI WGS metagenome assembly OIYG01 (sample SAMN03283272) | human gut metagenome | biome: human-associated habitat; material: feces | host: Homo sapiens | place: Peru | collected 2012 | reverse complement strand
TTTCCATTCAACCGGGGGGCTGCCACACCAGTGACATCGGTCACTGGTGTGGCAGCGACATGCTTTTCTAACAGCCCCAAGCATTATGGAACAATTGGAAGATGAAGTACGGCAACCGCACCGCCATGGTTATGAAATACCGCCTGCCCGCCATGGGCCGCGACAATCTGCTGTACCAGATGGAGTCCCAGAATGTGGGGTGCGTTGGGGTCGGAGCAGGTGTCAGAGAGGTTTTGTAGAACCGCTTCTGGGTATCCCGCCCCGTCGTCCCGGACTTCTAGCACAAACTGTCCGTCTACAATTTCTGCCGCTACCCAAATGTCACAGCCGGAGGGATTGTGGCGGACACTGTTGTTCAGAAGATTATCCATGGCTCTTGTCAACAATTCTTCGTCTGCTTCTAGCGTTGCCTGTCCCGCCGGTTCCCGGATTAGGAGGTCAACGCTGTGGGTTTCTTCCAATGAATCGCAGAAATCCGCCACACACCGGCGCAACCATGCCCCCATTTGGATTGGAGCTTTGTGCAGGGGCTGGGCGTTGTATTGCAGCTTGAAGGTCAGATTCAGGTCCTCAATGAGGGCCTTTATTTTTTGGCTCTGGGTGCAGATGGCGTCCGCCTTTTTTCGCGGCTCGGAACTGGGCGGAAACTGTTGGGCAAGCTGTTCCCCGTAGCCCATAATCAGTGCCAGCGGGGTGCGGATATCGTGGGAAACCCCGGCAATCCAGTTGGACCGGGTTATGTCCCGGCGGGCGATCAGTTCGTTTTGCTTTTGCAGATGGCGGCTGGTCTGATTCAGCTTTTCTGCCAATTCTGCCGTAGCGCCGGATTCCTTCAGATGGATTTCCTTCCCTTCTGTCAAAAGCCCGATGCCCTCCGCCAGTGCCCGCAGAGGTCTGGCCCCCTGCCAGCCCCAAAGTAGGCAAATTGCCAGAACCAGCCCCAAATCCAGCAGGAGCAGCGGCCCAAAGGTGGACAGCAGAGCGTACAGAATATCATTGTCCATGTAAAAATCGAACCGGGTCATGCTGCCCTTGGGCTTGCCCGCCACCAGAAGCCCATGGTCGTTGCGGTAGACCATCACCGGGTAGTCCTTCAAATACCACCGGGAAAAGGCGGCGACCTCGGGGACAGTATAAGGGTGATTCAGTTCCTTTGGCAAATTCTGCGACCACAGGATTTCCCCACCGTCACTCAGCAGCATTGCCCATGCAAAATGCTTCTGCCATTCCAGGCTCGGATTAGGGGCACAGCCATTCTCCGTCTGGATGAAAGAATCCGCAAATTTCCCCACGGGGAAAAAGCCGTCCTGCAGGCTATTGGAGCCATAATGAATAACAATGCCGACAAGCAATGCACCATTGACCGTAAGCACCAGCAGAACAATGGCGAAGGCCGCAAGAATATAGCTCCGAATCAAACGGGAGATCGTTTTCATTGTTTTTCCTCCTTGGCAAGCCGGTAGCCCAGTCCCCGGGCCGTGAGAATCCACCTGGGCTGGGAGGGCTGGGCCTCCACCTTTTCCCGAAGGTGCCGGATGTGGACATTCAGGCTATTTTCATAGCCGTAGTAATCGCCGCCCCAGACCGCTTCGCACAGGGCATCATAGGTGACAATGCGCCCCCGGTTGTCCAGCAGCTTTTGCAGAATGGTTCGCTCTGTTGCCGTCAGGGAAACAGTGCCAGCCGGGGTGGTTACGGTGGCGTCTCCAAAATCCACAGTGCGCTCTCCCAGATGGAGAACAGTCTCCCGCTGAATTTGCCCCCGGTAAACCCTTCTCAGAATCCCGGAAACCCGCAGCAGAAGCTCCTGCATCAGGAAGGGCTTGGTCATATAATCGTCCGCCCCCAGCCCCAGACCGAACAGCCGGTCACTGTCCGCGTCCCGGGCGGACAGGAACAAAATAGGTACATCAAAATGGGTGCGAATCTCCCGGAACAGGGAAAACCCGTCCCCATCCGGCAGGTTGATGTCCAGAATCACCAGTTCCGGCAGCTCTTCTCCGATTGCCTTCCGGGCAGCTTTGACACTGTCGGCACATTTCAAATGATGGTATCCCGCACTGCTCAATTCTTCTATTAGCAGATTCCGCAGTTCCCGGCTGTCGTCCACAATGAGGATTTTCGCGTCCTGTATGGTCTGCATACTGTCACCTTCCTTTGCGCCCATTATACCGGACAGAAGATGCTTTTTCCAGATTTTACCCGGAAAATTAAGGCAAATTTAAGGGAGAAAACAGGCTGTCATAAGGTAGCGGATGTATGCTGTTTCCAGCACAAGGAAAGGAGCAAACCTATGCAAATTGTCGAAACCACAAATTTAACCAAGCGGTACGGCACAAGTACGGTTGTGAATCAGGTATCCCTGTCTGTGCCGGAGGGCAGTGTCTATGGCTTTATCGGCCCCAATGGTGCTGGAAAGTCCACCACCATGAAAATGCTGCTGGGACTGGTGAAGCCCAGCGGCGGTGAGATTCATCTTCTGGGAAAGCTGATGAACGAACGGAGCCGGCTGGAGCTTCTGCGGCAGACCGGCTCCCTCATTGAATCGCCCTCCTGCTACGGGCACCTGACTGGGGAGGAAAACCTACAAATCGTGGCGGAGCTGAAAAACGTGCCGAAGAAGGATATTGACCGGGTGCTGGAAATCGTGGAGCTAAAAAACAGCCGCAAGCGGCAGGTGAAGCAGTATTCTCTGGGGATGCGTCAGCGGCTGGGCATCGCCCAGGCGCTGCTGGGAAATCCCAAGCTACTGATTCTGGACGAGCCTACCAACGGCCTTGACCCCTCCGGCATCCAGCAAATGCGAAGCCTGATTCGGGATATGCCCAATCGATGCGGGGCAACTGTGCTGATTTCCAGCCACCTGCTCAGTGAAATGGAGCAGATGGTGGATTGGGTGGGCATCATCAACCACGGGCAGCTTCTGTTTCAAGGGAAACTCGCCGCCCTGCGGCAGCACAGTCAGGGGGATATTTCCCTGCGGGTGCTGCACCCGGAAAAGGCGCTGCCCATCCTTGGCGAGTTAGCCAAACCCGACCGGGAACCGGGGGCTTTCCGCCTTCCTGCTATGCGGGAGGATTCGCTGGCGGAGTTGGTGCGGCGATTGTCTGTTGAGGCGGGGGTGGTGGAATTGAACCGTCACACCAAATCGCTGGAAGAAATCTTCCTGAGCCTGACGGGGGAGGAATCCAAATGAGAACCCTCTATGCTGAACTGAAAAAGTCCCGGCGAAGACACAACCTACTGGTGGCAGTGTGCATTTCCCTGTTCGTCCTGTTGTGGGCGACCCAGACCGGCGGCACCGGGGAGGGGCGGCTGGAACAGGGCTATTCCGGGCTGTTTTACGCAGTGCCGGTGATGAACACCGTGGTCATGCCCCTTGGTACGGCGGTGCTTGCCAGCCGCCTGTGGGATTTGGAAAGCAAGGGAAATAGCTGCCGGATGCTGCTGACCCTGCAAAGCCGGGAGGCGCTGTTTCTGGGCAAGACGGTGGTTGCCCTGCTGCAAATTCTGCTGATCAGCGTTATCGAGTGCGCGGGCATCCCAGCTCTGGGAAAGCATTTCGGGTTTACCGAACCGCTTGACTGGGGGCAATTCTGGTGGCTGGCAATCAGCACCTTTGCCGTGAATACCATGCTGTTTTTCCTCTGGCTGTTTCTCAGTATCCGCTTTGACAATCAGGTGCCCACCCTGGCGGCGGGGATGGTGGGGAGTCTTTCCGGGCTGTTTGCCGCTTTCATGCCGAGCCTGGTCAGCTATTTTCTGCCCTGGGGCTACTACATTCCCTTGAGCACCATCCGCATGGACTGGAACCGGGAGACCCGGATCGTCCGATATTATCCAGCGCCCTATCCCGTCTGGCTGCTGATCCTCACCGCCGCTTTTGGGGTACTGTTCGCAATTCTGGCGTGGGAAGCGCTGAAACGCAAGGAGGTATGACCATGCTGCTGCGCTGTATCCGGGCGGAGAACCGCAAGCTCCGCCGCAGTCCCATCTGGCTGCTTTTTCTGGCTGTCCCTGCCATTTCGGCGGTGTACGGCACATTCAATTACAGGGTGAATCTGGAAATACTCACCCACGGCTGGTATGATCTCTGGACGCAATACACTCTGTTTTATGCCATCTTCTTTTTCGCCCCACTGATTGGCGTGTACGCTGCCTACCTGTGGCGGCTGGAGCACCGGGGGCACAACTGGAACCTGATTATGACCGCCCCGGTGCGCCCCTTCTGCCTGTACTTTGCCAAATTCTGCGTGGTGGCGAAAATGGCTGTGCTGACGCAAGCTTGGCTGCTGGTGCTGCTTGTCTTCGGTGGAAAATGCGGAGCAACACTTCCCGGATTCCCACCGCCGGAGATTGTCCTCTGGCTGCTGCGAGGCGTCATCGGTGGACTTGCTATCATTGCGTTGCAGCTTCTGTTGTCAATGGTGATTCGCAATTTTGCCCTGCCGGTGCTGATTGCCCTGGGAGGGAGCGTGGCGGGTATGCTGGCTGTCAGTGAGGATTTAGGACTGTACTGGCCCTATTCTCTCATGATTCTGGGTATGAACTCCAACCGCACCGAGGATGTTATGGCAGGCGGAATCTGGGGCTTTTTCCTGAGCTGTGCTGTTTTTTTGACCGTGTTTCTTCTGATTGCCAATGTTCTGCTGACAAAGCGAGATGTGAAGGCATAACATCGTAAACAATTAAAAAGATCAACTCCGCAGATTCGGAACTTATCCGAACACAATTATCTTCCATTGGAATAGAGTCGCAATCATTATCTGCTGAAGCTGACTATTACTTAATTACACAAGGGCATGATTTCATCCATTATTTCCATCAAGTTTGTTTACATTCCATGCCGCAAAAACGTAATAACCCTAGTGCTAAAGAAATGTATCGCAGTTTAGTTTGCTCATATCGTTCAAGTGATTTATGCAACACTGAATTTCACCAGAAAATTGTCGATTATCAAAATTCCGTAGGGCGCAACGTTTTTGCATCCTAGAAAAGCCCCCCTCTGACCAATATGATAAAATGTCAGAGGGGTACTCATTAGCAATCAAATGGATAATATTCCGTCACATTTCTCAAATACCCCTGGATATCTCCATGGAGTAGCAGGTTCACATAGTCAACTGGAGCATTATACACCAGCCACTCCAGCTCGCTGCTCTCATACATATTCCGTGCAACCTCCGCTTCTACCAGAGTACAGTCGATGGAGATCATACTGCCATCCGTATACCTGACCTCGACACAGGCGGTGTCGATATTGAACGCACAGGAAATAACTTTCTTATCCATAACAGTGTCCTCCTAAATCTGATTCATTTTTCTTGGGCCCCGTGGCTTGGGTTCTGGTCGCTTGATGACACCGTTTCGGAAGTGGGTTTCCTCGAACCGTCCGATGAAAACAAATAATCCGAACCCGTCTCCCACTGGGAAAACTAAGTTCGGATTATATTGGTTTGGTGCCGGTGACCGGACTCGAACCGGTACGCTGTCGCCAGCGGTGGATTTTGAGTCCACTACGTCTACCATTCCATCACACCGGCAGGCGGGATGCATTTGACCCGTATAGAATAGCACATCTGGCTCCAAAAAGCAAGAAAAATGTTTTTATCGATTTGAGGGATTCTTCCTTGACTTCTTGGGTCGAAGCCTGCATAATAGAAATGGTTACATAATACTTTACGCGACATTTTTGGGAAGCGGGAGGAAGAGAATATGAAGACCAGAAAACGGCTTACGGTGGTGTTTGGTCTGGCGGCGGTGGTACTGGCGGTGGCGGCGGTGATGGGCGGGTATCTGTTCCGGAGGAATTACCGCGTGCTTGCGGGGAAGCCCTACGCAAGAAGCAGCCGGTACCTGGATCTTTCCGGGGTGCGGGGGGTGGAGTTTGCCCGACTGGCAGAATTCCCAAACCTGGAAGGGGTAGATTTGCGGGGCACTGGGCTGGACGCGGAGAGCTATCAAATGCTCACAAACGCCCTGCCGGAGTGCCGGATCCTCTGGCAGATTCCCTTCCAGGGGACGCTTTTGGAAATGGATACCCAGGAGGTGACGGTTACCTCCCTTTCTGTGGAGGATGCCAAGGTTCTGGCACTGGTGCCGGGGCTGTGCTGGGTAGATGCCTCGGAATGCCGGGACTATGACGGCCTGGAGACCCTGACGGCTCTGCGGCCGGACTGTACGGTGGACTACCGGGTGGAGCTGGGGGGCAAGCGCTGGAAGCCGGATGCCCGCGCCTTGGAGCTGCCGGAGGCGGAAATAGAGGAGCTGCGCCGAAATCTGCCCCACCTGCCCATGGTGGAAACCATTCTTCTAAAGACGGCCTACCCGGACCCGGAGGCGGTCCGGTTCCTGCGGGAGGCGTTCCCTCAAATCGGCCTTTACTATGCCCTGCCTGACCGGGATGTGCCCTTGGACACGGGGACCACCATACTTCCGCTGAACGGCTGCCCCCATTCCCGGGAGCTGGCGGACAAACTAGTCAAATGCTATCCCAATCTCCGGGAGGTGGACCTGCTTGACAGCCCTCTGACCGAGGCGGAGCTGCGGCAGCTGGCTGATGACAACCCCGGGGTATTCTTCCTATGGGAGGGGACCTTCGGCCCCGGGCTTTTACGGACGGACGCGGAGGAGGCGGACATCTCCGGCTGGCAGGTGGAGAACCTGGCAGACCTGGAAGCGGCGCTGCCCTATTATCCCAAGCTCAAAAAAGTGGTCATGTCGGACTGCGGCCTGGACAACGAGACCATGGATGCCCTGAACAAGCGCTATGAGAATATCCGCTTTATCTGGACGGTCTCCGTGGGCAAGGTCCGGGTGCGGACGGACACGCTGTTCTTCGCCCCGGTGAAAACCGACCAGAGGGTCTATGAGGGGCAGATGGACAACCTGAAATACTGCCCGGACATTATCGCCGTGGACGTGGGCCATATGGCGCTGAAAACCTGCGACTGGGTGGAATACATGCCAAACCTGCAATACTTGATCATTGCCGACACGGGCATTTCCGACATCACCCCCCTGGCCACCTGCAAAAAGCTGATTTTCCTGGAGATGTTCCAGACCCTTTGCCGGGATTATTCCCCGCTTCTGGAGTGCACGGCCCTGGAGGATCTGAACCTTTGCTATACCTTCGGCAGCGCCGAGCCGGTGCGGAAAATGACCTGGCTGAAGCGGCTGTGGTGGGACGGCATCCGGTATAACGACACGGACATCGGGGAGGACCTTCCCAATACGGAGGTCAACCTGGACTCCGGCTCCTCCACAGGCGCCGGCTGGCGGGAGGGGGACCACTACCGGGAGCAGCGGGATATCCTGGGCATGGTGTACCTCCATGGATAATTTTTCCAAGAATTAAAGAAAGGTTAATAGATTCTCGCCGTTCTGTGCTTGACAGAACCACCGGATAGGGCTATAATGGTTACAGATAAGTTACATTTTGGCAAAGAGTTGTATTCAATTCCTTGCCCTTAGGAGGATGCTCTATGAAAAAAGGTGTTTACATAGCCATTGTAGTGGTCCTGGCGGTGGCACTGGTTGGCAGTGCGGTGTATCTGGGGTCCTATTTCTGGCAGGGAAAGAAGTCTGAGGACGAGTACGCGAAGCTCCGTCAGGACACCCTGGTTACGACCACGGCCACTACGGAGGCCACCCAGCCCGGGGAGACCACGGAATTCATTCCGGACCCCAACGACCTGGAGCCGGAGGAGACCTACCCCCTGACCCGGGACTACAAGGGCTACTATGAAAAGAACCCTAACGACGATTTTGTGGGCTGGCTGCGCATTGAGGGCACGAAGCTGGACTACCCTGTGATGCAGAGCCCGGTGAGCGAGGCAAACTACTACCTCTACCGGAACTACAGCGGTGAAAACAGCACCCGGGGCAGCATCTATGCCCGGGAGGAGTGCGACGTGTTCACCCCCGGGGACAACGTGACCATGTACGGCCACAATATGAAGGACGGCACCATGTTCGCGGCCCTGAATGCCTATACGGACAAGTCCGCCTGGGACAACAATAGCCTGATCTTTTTCGATACCTTCAACCATGAGACCGGTGAGGTGCAGTACCATGTGTACAAGATTTTTGCGGTCTTCAAGACCACGGCCAACCTGGGCGAGGGCTTTACCTACCAGCGCTTCGAGAACGCCGCCAACCAGCAGGAATTCGACAACTTCGTCTCCACCTGCAAGAAGCTGAGTTTCTACGATACCGGCCTCACCCCCCAGTACGGCGACAAGATGATCTGCCTGTCCACCTGTGAATACACCCTGGACAACGGCCGCCTGGTGGTCGCCGCGGTGCGGATCAGCTGATAACCCCAGCGGCGGCATTCCGTGCCGCCGCTGTGTTCCGCTTTTCCGGGACAATCCACAGTTTATTCACACTTCGTTTCTTTACATTTTTACGTTTTACTGCTATAATGTGCCCCCAAAGGAGCTGATTTCGTGCATCGTTTTCTGGAAGAATTAAAGGATTTTAAGGTCAAGGGCGACTGGGTGCTGCTGACGCTGTGCCTGATTACCTCCGGCTTTGGCTGTATCGTCATGGCCAGCGCTACCAGCGCTTCGAAATTCGGCGACAGCAATTTTAAATATATCGCCATTCAGCTGGTGGCCGTTGCCCTGGGGGTCATTATGTACGCCATTGTGTCCTCCATTGATGCCGATACCATGTCGGAAAACCGGACGCTCATGGTGGCCTTTAATATTTTCTTGCTGCTGCTGCTGATTCCCTTCGGCACGGACAACAATACCGGTAACAAGAGCTGGCTGCACATTCCGGGTTTCCCCGTGAATATCCAGCCCGCCGAGATTTGTAAAATCTCCTATATTCTGATTATGGCTTCCGTTATGTCGTCCCACCAAAACGACATTTCCAGTATCCCCTCGGTGCTGCACATGGTGCTGCACCTGGGCATTCTGGTGGGCCTCAACATGGTCCTGTCCGGAGACGCGGGCGTGTCGCTGATTTTCGTTTTTATCTTCATCGGCATGGCCTTTGCCGGAGGCGTGAGCATGGTCTGGTTCGGTGTCGCCATTTTGGCCATCGCCGCGGTGAGCCCGTTTGCCTGGAAACTGATGGGCACCTACCAGCAGGAGCGTATCCGGGTTTTGTTTGACCCGAGCTTCGATGCCCAGGGCTTGGGTGCCCGGTATCACAGTAAAATTAACCTGATGTCCTTAACCGGCGGCGGCCTGACGGGCCAGGGCCTGTTCAACGGCAACCGTACCCAGGCGGGTATGCTTTTTGCCCAGCACACGGACTATATTTTCTCTTCCGTGGGCGAGGAACTGGGCTTCTTCGGCTGCTGCGGCATTTTGATTCTGGAGCTTTTGATTATCGCCCGGTGTATCCAGGTGGGTATGCGCAGCGGCGAGTATATGCGCCGGCTGATCTGCTTCGGCGCGGCCTCGGCCCTGATGTTCCAGCTGATGATCAACGTGGGCATGTGCATCGGCGTTATGCCCGTTATCGGCCTGACCTTGCCCCTCATCAGCTACGGCGGCTCCTCCACCGTGACCATCTACGCCATGCTGGGCCTGGTCTCCGGAGTCTACGCCCGACCGCAGCCACTAAGCCACGAACGCTATATCCAGCCCTTCCGGTCCTATGGGCTTGCGAAGCGGTGATTGAGAAACACACCCACTGGGGGGGCGGCAGCTGTGCCGCCCCTCAATTTTTTGGTCCTCAGCGCCGAAATAGGAGCGGGCGCTGAGCTTTCTCAAAAATATTTGCGAAATATGCAAAAACTAGTTGCATTTTAGGGTTGAATCACAGCACGGAATATGTTAAAATAAAGCGTCAAATGGCGTGCGCCGGGAAGCCCCAGGCGCTTACGCCGCAACTGTATCTTCAAGGAGAAAAAACGCGCATGAAGGCAAAAATCCAAAATTTTCTGAAGTACACGCCCCTTTTGAAGGAGCTGGTCAGCCGGGACCTGAAGGTGAAGTACCGCCGCAGCTTCCTGGGCTATGTCTGGAGCCTGTTAAACCCCTTGCTCATGATGACGGTGATGGCCATTGTCTTCTCGTTCATGTTCAAGTCCAGCATTGAGTACTTCCATATGTACCTGATTACCGGTAATATTCTCTTCCAGTTCTTCAACGAAAGTACTTCCACAGCCATGACGGGCATTATTGGCAACGGCTCCTTAATCCGCAAGGTGTATATTCCCAAGTATATTTTTCCCATGTCCCGGGTGATGTCCAGCTTTACCAATCTGCTGTTTAGCATGGCGGCCATTGTGGTGGTAATGCTGGTGTCCCGGGTGCCGCTGCACTGGACACTGCTGCTGTTCTGGGTGCCGCTGCTGCTGCTGTTGCTGTTTTGCATCGGCATTGGCATGCTCCTGTCGGCCCTGGCCACCTTCTTCCAGGATATTGTCCATATGTACGGCGTGTTTACCCTGGCCTTGACCTACCTGACTCCTATTTTTTACCCGGTGGACGCGGATTTCCTGCCCCAGTACGCCATGAACATCATCCGCTGCAACCCTTTGTATTACTACATTACCTTCTTCCGGGACGTGACTATGTATGGCAGGCTCCCGGTGGCCTATGTCCTGGTGGGCTCGGTACTGTTTTCAGCGGCGGCGCTGGTGGTGGGCTTCGGCGTGTTCCGGAAGCTGCAGAAGAATTTCGTCTTGTACGTGTAAAAGAGGAGAGCTATGAGCGAAGAAATTATCAAGGTGGAAAATGTCTCCATGCGCTTTAACCTGGCCGAGGAGAAAACCGACACCATGAAGGAATACTTCCTGAAAATGATCAAGGGCAAGCTCCATTTTACGGAGTTCTACGCCCTGAAAAATGTGTCCTTTACCATCCACAGGGGCGAATCCGTGGCCCTCATCGGCCGCAACGGCAGCGGTAAGAGCACCATGCTGAAGGTCATTGCTGGCGTTTTAACGGCCAGCCAGGGCACGGTCAGCGTCTCAGGCTCCATTGCCCCCCTCATTGAGCTTGGCGCGGGCTTTGATATGGACCTGACCGCCCGGGAGAATATCTATTTAAACGGCGCGGTCATGGGCCACAACCGGAAGTTTATGGACGAAAACTTTCAGGAAATCCTGGAATTTTCCGAGCTCCAGGATTTTATTGACGTGCCTTTGAAGAACTACTCCTCCGGCATGGTGGCCCGCCTGGGCTTTGCCATTGCCACCCAGGTTCAGGCGGATATCCTGGTGGTGGACGAGATCCTGGCGGTGGGCGATTTCAAGTTCCAGCAGAAGTGCAAGGAGCGGATGAAGCATCTGATGGGCAAGGGCACCACGGTACTGTTCGTCAGCCACAATGATGCGCAGGTTAAGGAAATCTGTAAGCGCGCTATTTGGCTAAACCACGGCGAAGTGATGGCAGACGGACCTGCGGCGGAGGTCTGCGACAAGTATCGTGCAGCAATGCGCTGAAAAAGGAAAAAATATGATGGAATCGCTTATTTCCGGGATTTCCGCGGCATTTCCGGAGAAAATAGACCGGACTGTCCCGGTGGTTTTTGCTGCCAACGAGGCTTTTGCGCCGCCATGTGCCGTGGCAATTTATTCGATTTTTGCCAATGCGTCCCCGGACCGGTATTATGATATTGTGGTTTTGGAGTCGGATATCCGCGAGGAAACCAAGCGCCTGCTCTGCTCTCTGACCGATGGCCAGGAGCACTTTTCCATCCGCTTTTTCAATGCGGCAGCGGTGGTGCAGAGCTACGATTTAAAAGCGAACGAGCATATTACGGTGGAAACCTTTTACCGTTTGCTGATACAAAATCTACTTCCGGATTACGATAAGGTCCTTTACCTGGACGGAGACCTGGTATGTCTGCGGGACGTAGCAGAGCTGTATGACGAGGATGTGGGGGACTGCCTGCTGGCTGCTGTCCGGGATGCGGATATGCTGGGCAATTTGGAGCTTCTGCCGAAACGGGGCGAATACCTGCGCGGGGAGCTGAAAATGGAAAATCCCTACGACTATTTCCAGGCGGGGGTTTTGCTTTTGAATCTGCGGCAGATGCGAAAGGCTTATTCTGTGGAGCAGTGGCTGACCTTTGCGACGCACCGTTACATGTATTCGGACCAGGATGTGCTGAACCGCTATTGCCAGGGAAGGGTAAAGTATCTGGATATGGCCTGGAATGTTCTGGTAGACCAGGACCATTACCGGGTGCCAGTGATTATCGCCGCGGCCCCTCAGCCTGTCCGGGATGCCTATTTGGCCTCCAGAAAGGAGCCCTATATCATCCACTACGCCGGGGGGAAGAAGCCATGGAAACGGCCGGAGGGGGACTACTGGAATTATTTCTGGATGTATGCCAGAAAGACCCCATACTACGAAAAAATGCTGCTGGATGTGGTCCGGCAGATGCAGAAGGATGCGTCCTTCCCGGTACGGTTCAAACGAGCGCTGAAAAACCTTCGGGATAGAGTGATCCCGAAGAACTCTTCCTTGCGAAGAGTCATTCAGAAAATAATTGGCAGAGAAGAAATTTAAAACAGGGAGCGTAGGCGAATGGAGTTTGATTATTCCTGCCAGCCGGGAAGAAAAGATTGGAATCTGGGGTATATAAAGACGGCAAAGCCGCTGCTTTCCATCATTACGCCCTTTTACAACGACAGCGGTCTGATTATGCAGACCGCAAGGTGTGTTTTCAATCAGACATTCCCATACTTCGAGTGGATCATTGTCAATGATGGTTCCACCGAGCCAAAGGCACTGGAGACTCTGGAGAAAATCGAACAATCGGACCCTCGCGTGCATGTATTGCATCAGGAAAATGGGGGGCCTGCTGCTGCCCGAAATTATGGGGCGTGGCATTCCCAAACAGATTTCATTTTGCCGTTGGATGCCGACGATTTAATAGAGCCACCCTTTTTGGAATATTGCTGGTGGATGCTGCAAAAAAATCCGGGCGCGGCTTGGGCTTATACCGGAAGCTTGGGTTTCGGGAGCATTGAATATTTATGGGACCAGCCCTTTGACCCCATTCGACTGAAACGGGAGAATCATTTAACCATCACGGCCTTGATTCGAAAAAAAGAATTTTTGGCACTGGGTGGCTACGAGGAACGAAGAAACTATAATGAGGATTGGCAGCTGTGGTTGAAACTGACAGCCAGGGGCTGCTATCCGGCCCAGAGTGGCGGAGAATATCTTTTTTGGTATCGCCGTTCTGATTCAGGCGAGTTGTCTACGGTACGGGATAAGGGCAGCAATGAGAAACGCAACCGGGAATTGATTGCGCAGGCCGCGGCACAGGTGAAGAATCCCCCGGTGCCGGTGATTTATCCCCAAATGGGATCCTTTGACTGGTCAATGCCCAGACTTTCTTCCTGGAAGGGCCACGTTCATGCCGATAAGAAAAAAATCCATGTGCTGTTTCTGTTCCCACACATGGTGATGGGCGGCGCGGATAAGTTCAATCTGGATCTGATTTCCGGTCTGAACCCCGAAAAGTTTGAAACCGGAATTATTACCATGAACCCCAGCCCCAATGACTGGCTCCAGCGCTTCCGGGAGGCAACCTCCAATATCTTCAATCTCCCCAATTTCATGTCATCGGAAGATTACGCCGAATTTATCAGCTACTATATCAAGAGTCGGCAGGTGGATATCCTGTTTTTGAGCAATGCCTACCATGGCTATGCTCTGGCCCCCTGGCTGCGGCAGCAGTTCCCAAAGCTTGCTATTGTGGACTATGTACACATGGAGGAATGGTACTGGCGAGCCGGAGGCTACGCCCGGACCAGCGGAGCCATCGGCGGCATTACGGAAAAAACCTATGTCTGCAACAGCGCCACAAAAGATGTGCTGGTTTCTAGCTTTGGCAGAAAGCCGGACAGCGTGGAAATGGTGCATATTGGTGTGGATGAAGCCTATTTTTCCGCGGAGAAGACCCAACCCGGGAAGCTTTACCAGGAAATGGGCATCTCTCAGGACCGCCCTGTTGTGTTATTTATCTGCCGGATGAACCCACAAAAGCGCCCTTTTTTAATGCTGGAAATCGCCAAGTGCGTCACTGCTCGTGCTCCGCAAGTGGCTTTTGCTGTAGTGGGTGATGGCTCTCAGCTTCAGGAAGTGAGGGATAAGTCATCTGCGATGGGATTAAAAGGGACGGTTTATTTTCTCGGCGCGGGAGACGATGTACGGTGCTGTTACCGGGATGCGAGATTGACACTGATTTGTAGCCTGAAAGAGGGCCTGGCACTGACAGCCTACGAGTCCTGCTCCATGGGCGTTCCCGTTGTCAGCGCGGATGTGGGCGGCCAGAAAGACCTGATTGACGACAGCGTGGGCGCTTTGATTCCCTGCAAACAGACGGAAGCGGACAGTCTGGATGCCAGAAGCTTCTCGGAGGACGAGGTGCAGGCATACGTGGATGCTATCTGTGATTTGCTGACGGATTCCGCACGATGGACGGCGGCTTCCGAAGCGTGCCGCGGGCGTATTCTGAATGGCCTTACCATTCAGAATATGGTAGATCATTTTGAAAAGGAATTTTGTCGTCTGACAGAAGATGCACAGGCGCTGCAACAGCGTCAGCATGTTTCCGACGCGTTGAACCTCTGTGCGCCAATTGCATCAGAGGTTTTCACATTGGAAATGCAGATGCAAAAGCTGGAAGATGGTTATCAGCAGCAGTCAATTCGAAACGGCAATAAGCTGCATTCCCTCATGGAAAAGGCAAGGTTGGCACTAAAAGAAGATGACTTACAATCACTTCTAAAAAGGACGATTCGCTGGCTCAGGAAAAGAATAAACAAGTGACAGAAAGCAGCAAAGTAAGGAGAATGGTATGCGTGGATAAGATTAGTGTGGTGATTCCGGTCTATAATGTGGAATCATACCTGGAACGGTGTGTAAGTTCTGTGCGGAACCAGAGCTACGATAATCTGGAGATTATTCTAGTGGATGATGGCAGTCCGGACCAAAGCGGAGAAATCTGCGATAAACTGGTAGATGATGACAAAAGAATTAAAGTAATCCATAAGAAAAATGGCGGCTTGTCGGATGCAAGAAATGCGGGAATAGAAGCTGTAACGGGGGATTATGTTGCTTTTATTGACAGTGACGATTGGTGTGACCCCGACATGCTTGGCTTGTTGCATCGTTTGAGCCGGGAACACAATGCGGAGATTGCGGAGTGCAGCTATCGCAGTGTTTGGAAGGATTGCATTCGTGCAGAAACAAACTGCAGTGGCAGGGTTTTTGAATTCACACCGGCCCAGGCAATTGAAAGCAATCTGGATTGGAAGTACTGTAAGCCCGTGGCTTGGAACAAGCTATATCGGGCGGATGTAATTGGAACGACTCGCTATCCTGTAGGGAAACTACACGAAGATGAATTCACAACCCACCTGTTCTACCTGGCGGCTAAGAAAATTGTATACGTGGATGTAGCGCTACTGAACTATGAGCGTCGGAATCTGGGCAGTATTACTGCTTCGTTTAAGCCGAAAAATCTGGATGCTTGTGAAGCCTTTTTGCAAAAAACAATGTTGACCTGGGAACGGTCCGAGTTGGCAGACATTGCCAAGAAGGCTGGGGATAATTACGCATATGTCCTTTTGGACCGGGTGGAAAAATGTGAGCAGAGTTGCCCGGATTGCCCGGAGTTGAAGCAGACGATTAGTCAGGCGAGAGGAGCTTTTGAAGGATTGAAGGCGCATGGCCTGGAGAAAAGCTATATTCGCAGAATGACAGAGCTTTTTGCGAAGTATGGCATGCGCGCTGGTGAGGGAGAGGTATGATGAATCAAAACGGAAAGGTTTCAGTTGTTGTCCCAGTGTATAATGCGGAAAAATACCTTGGTTACTGCCTGAATTCTCTGCTGAGCCAGACCTATACCAATTGGGAGGCGATTTTGGTAGACGACGGCAGTTCTGACGATTCGCTGGAAATCTGTAAAAATTATATGCGTTTGGACTCCAGGTTCCGGGTTTTTACGAAGGAAAATGGCGGTGTCAGCAGCGCAAGAAATTACGGACTGCAGTTTGTACAGGGCGAATACCTGGAGTTTTTGGATAGCGATGATTGCATGGATGTTTCCGCACTGGAAAAACAGGTTCGGTTGGCGGAAGAATATGACAGCCAGCTGGTAATTATGGATGCCATGATGCTGGACTTTGAACGGCCAGAGACAGGACATATAAATTTAACGTCGTCATGGCTAAAGAAATCCCCTTGCTGCTTGAGCCAATCTGAATTTCGAGAGAGGGAAATGCGTCTAATATGGTATACTGCACTCCTGGAAGGGCCCTGCTCAAAGCTCTATAATGTAGCCTTATGGAAAAGTCAGGAGCTCAAATTCCCAGATAATCTTTCTTTGGGTGAGGACTTTGTAACGAATTTAAAGTATTATCCTGCCTGTAGAAACATTGTGTTTTTGGACGAGTTTGGTTACTATTATGGGAATGAAACGAACGAAAGCGAATCCTTGAGTCATAAGTACCGCGAAGATTTATTTGATTTGAAAATGTATTTTATGCGGGAAATCGAGAAAAGCCTCGGTTCGGTGGAAACACTATCGGAACCGGAACAGGATGCGTTTTATTGTTATGGTGCTAGCAGCGGCCTGAACTGTATAGAGGACATGCTTCTGCGTAGTGGAAAGAGTCATCAGGAGCAGATAGCGTGTTTGAAACAGATGATGGAAAACAGGTTGTTTGCAATGTGCCTGCGGGAGGCTTCCTATATTCCGGAACGCTTTGTGGTGTGTCGCCAAAAGTTGTTGAACGGACAATTCTCGCAGATTTCAAAGGCGGATATTCAGGGGAAAGAGGAAAACACGGAGGAGCATTCTGTGGGTATCCTCAATAAGCTGGTGAGAAAGTGCCTTCGCTTTGTCGGATACCGGCTTTCGGAATCCAGCCGCTTGCGGGAGCGTCTGCTCCGCTGGGAGAGCGACTTGTACCAGCGTGGGATAAAAGCTTTTCTAAGGATTCGCCTACAGAAGATACAGACGAGAAATCAAAAAGCAATGGTGCGTCAGGCTTTGCAATCGATACAATCTTTGCAGGTAGCAAACCAAGAACTGACACAATACATACAGGCGATGAATGAAAATATGACCCAGTATATACAGATGTCTGAGCAGAACATGACTAGGTGCCTGCAGACAATGGCAGAGGAACAAACACGCAACCGGGAGAGAATAGAGGGCGATTTGTGGAATATGGAGCAGCGCCTTTCCCGTGCGCAATACTTGTGGGAGATCAACGACCTGCGGCAGCGCAAAAAGGCCATCATGCTTGCTACCGCGGAGCACCAGAATATTGGTGATTCGGCGATCACATTGGCGGAGCAGCAGCTGCTCAGCAGCCAGTTCCCAGATTATTACCAGGTAGAGATATCTACCTATGAGTATGCGAAAAAGGAAGAATATCTCCACGCCATTGTAAATCCCCAGGATATTTTGTTTCTGAACGGTGGCGGGAACATTGGAGATGTGTACCCGGAGGAGGAACGATTCCACCAGACGATTGTTGAGCAGTTCCCCAATAATCGGATTATTGTCTTCCCCCAGACCATCAGCTTCCGACATTTGGATGGGAAAACCTTACGGGACTCTCAGAGGGCCTACAATGGTCACCGGGACTTGACAATGTATCTGCGTGGACGGGAAAGCCTGGAATTTGCGAGGACCTATTTTCCGAATGTGAAGTCTGTCCTGATGCCGGATGTGGTGCATCTGCTGCAAGCCGAGTATACTTTCCCCCGCTCTGGTGCGTTGATGTGCATACGTGAGGATGGGGAGTCCAGCCTGGACGAGGTGCAGCGAGAAATGCTGTGCTCCCTGGTAGAGAAAATGTTCCAAAATGTGGAGCATACGACCAACATCCATCTGGAGGACGTGACCCGGGATATCCGTGGACTGGTGGTACGACAGGAGCTGATGCGCTTTGCAAAGCACCAGGTAGTCATTACGGACCGGTTGCATGGGATGATCTTTGCTGTTATTACCGGAACCCCCTGCGTTGTGCTGTCTTCTTTCAATCAGAAGATTCGTGAATACTACGAAGCATTTTTGAAGGGGACCGACGGGGTTATATTCCTTGGAAGTAATCTGGATGGGGTAAAAGAAGCGACTCGTATGGCGTTGAAGGTCGAAAGAGTGAAATCTCCGTCTATTCAAAAGGAGCTGCTTGCAATTTCGGAATAAGTATGTAATGTGGCGCATAGTTGAGAAATAACAAAAGGAGACAAGAAGAAAATGAAGAGTGAGAGAAAACATAACCTGCTTTTTGGGCTTCTGATTGGGATGGCGTTGGTTAGCTTCTTATTTGTATTTTTCACGCGGATGCATAGAATTGGAGTTTTTGATGGAGATGACTGGACGTATATTGGATATGCAAGAGATGCTCTCCCAAATGCGAAAGCGTGGAACCCAACGAGAGTATTTCCAGAGATTTTTATGCCGCTTGTTGGAGCAATAGCGGCGTTCATTGTGACTCCGCTGACAGGCGATTATCTGGATGCAATGACATTAACGTATGCTTTTGTATTTTCGGTATGCATAGCTGGTTATATTTTAATTTTTTCGTGGTCCATGAAAAAGTCATTTCATTTGGAAAATCAGCAGATGGTTGTCTGCGCTGCCCTTTTCTTAACGGCGCATTTCTGGATTTTTAGAACCGGTTATGAGGGAAATTCATACTTGTTTTTAACCAGAAATCTGACCTGCGTGTTTTATTATACGATCCCAACAATCTGGAATGCTGCTTTGGTTATCCTTTTTGAGGAGACACCAAACATCTGGAAAGAGTCGTCGATGACGAATAAAGGGATTCTTGTATTAGCAATTTATCTTGCAATTTATTCGAACCTGTTCAGCTCTATTGTCCTCGTGGCTTATTGCGGGGTCGTTATTTTACAGCGCGTTATTTGGAAAGCAATTTGGAAAAAAGGAAAAGCCCAGTTGGCGGGAAGCATCAAGCAAAATGCGATATACGTTGGAACCATTGCCATTTGGTTTGTGTCTCTTTTGTTTGAGCTTAAGGGAGGTCGTGCAGGGTCGGTGGGTACAGCAGGTGGACTGACCGGGGTGCGCAATGCAGCAAGTTATTTAAATAGCTCCTTAAAGAATATCAACAAGTATTTTATGATCTTTACGGTAGGGACAGTTTTGCTCACAATTGGGAGTGTTGTGAATAGGATTATTCGTAAAGAAGATAGAGAAGAAAAGAAGTTCCTTGGTAAAGAAGTTCGCTTTTTACTCTGTGCGGGTGTGACAGCACTGTATCAGGTCTTGCTGTGCGGAGTTACATCTTTAGCCGGATATTTGAGTTGTGCAGATGTGCAGATTTCTATTTATTTTTTCCTACTGGCTGCTCTATTTTATGCGGTTTGCTACGTCCTTAAACGGTTTAACGTTGTTGAAATACTCCTGCCATTAATTCTTTGTATTGCGATATTCAATTGCAACACACAAGGAAAGACTTTTCAAGACTCTTATCAAAGTGGAGTGCCTGAAAAAATGGCAACTGCTATGACGAAAGACCTTTATGAGCAAATACTGGAAGCAGACCGGATTCATCTGAAAGAAATGAATTTATATGTACCTGCTTTCCAGAATTCAGCGGATAACTGGCCAATGGCGAATTACTTAGGAGAGAGAATGGCACAGACATTGTACAAACATGGACAGATAAGTGAACCGATGAACATTACTGTTTGCCTGTCTCAAGATAAAAATGAATTGTTTGGAATAGGAGAATGAAGATATGGAGAAAAAGAATATCAAAAAGATGCTCCTTTTTGCGATTCCAATGACAATCTGCAATTTGCGCTGTCACTACTGCTATCTTTCCCAGAGAGAGGAGTTCATTACCGGTGTTCAACCTGAGATGCATTATACCCCGGAACAGATTGGTTACGCTTTGCGTCCGGAACGTATTGGCGGATATGCCTTTTGTAACTTCTGCGCAGATGGCGAGACAATGCTGGTGAAAGATATCGACAAATATATTTATGCGCTGGTATCGCAAGGACATTACGCAGAGATTGTGTCTAATATGACTATTAGCAGTATGCTGGATAAATTTCTGGCATGGGGACCGGAAGTGCTGAAACGGGTGGAATTCAAGTGTTCTTTCCATTACCTGGAACTGAAAAAGAGAGGACTTCTGGAACTCTTTGCGGATAATGTAAATCGCGCTTGGCGGGGGGGGCTTCTGTGAATATAGAGCTCGTTCCGTCAGATGAGCTGATTCCAATCTTGGACGAAGTGAAAGCGTTTTCCATGGAGCATTTTGGGGCGCTTCCTCATTTGACGATTGCCCGGGATGATCGGACGGAGGGCATTGATTATCTTACGGAATTGCCCATGGATGAGTATGACAGAGTATGGTCGCAGCTAAACTCCGATTTCTGGCGGTTTAAGAAGACTATTTTCGGTGTTCCGCAGAAGCACTTCTGCTATGCTGGGCAATGGTCGTGTTACATCAATATAACCAACGGTTATACAACGCAGTGCTATTGCGGAAAGTCGCTTGGCAACGTTTTTGAAAACCCGGACGAAGCGTTCCCTGAGATGCCGATTGGAAAGTGCGAAATTGCGCATTGCTATAATGGCCATGTGTTCATGACATTGGGCTTGATTCCCGGTGTAACAAAGACCGGCTATGGTGATATCCGTGACCGGGAAAGAACGGATGGAACCCACTGGCTTCAGCCGGAGTTGAAAGAATTTTTTAATACAAAGCTCTGCAATGCAAATAAACCGTTGTCTGTCCGCCAAAGAGCGAAGATTTACGACGGTTACTATCAGGAGTACTTTTCAGAGCTTTGGAACAAGGTGCGAAAATGAATGGAGTGTTGAAGAATGTCCCGAGAAAATCCGGTATTATACATTGTAATTCCCTGCTATAATGAGGAAGCTGTGCTTCCAATTACAGCCCCCATGTTTTTGAATAAAATCCAGCAGCTGCACAAGGCGGGGAAAATCAGCGACGAAAGCCGGGTGCTGTTCGTCAATGACGGTTCCAAGGATAAGACCTGGGAACTGATCTGCGGCCTTGCCAAGGAGGACCCGCATTATATCGGCATCAGCCAGAGCCGAAACCGGGGGCACCAGAATGCCGTCCTGGCGGGACTGATGGAGGCCAAGGACCGCTGCGACATCACCATCTCCATCGACTGCGATGGGCAGGATGATATCAATGCTATGGATGCCATGGTGGATGCCTATTTGAACGGCTGCGAGGTGGTTTACGGTGTCCGCAGCAAACGGGATACCGACACGTTCTTCAAGCGCTTTACGGCAGAGAGCTTCTACAAGTTGCTGAACGCCATGGGGGCCGAGGTGGTTTTCAACCATGCAGACTATCGCCTGATGAGCGCCCGGGTGCTGAAGGAATTTGCAAACTTTAAGGAAGTGAATCTCTTCCTCCGCGGCATGGTACCTCTGGTTGGCTTTAAGAGTACCAGCGTTGCCTATGAGCGCCACGAGAGAATCGCGGGAGAGAGCCATTACCCTTTGTCTAAGATGCTGTCACTGGCATTTGACGGGATTACCAGCTTGTCTGTCAAGCCCCTTCGGATGATTACCGGCTTCGGCGTTTTTGTGGCGCTGCTGAGCTTTATCGGTGTAATCTGGGCCATTATCCAGGCCTGCGTCGGAAATTCTGTTTCCGGATGGGCAAGCATGACCTGTATTGTCTGCTTTGTCGCAGGCGTGCAGCTGATTTCTCTGGGCGTAATTGGCGAGTACATCGGCAAAATCTACATGGAGACCAAGAGAAGACCTCGCTATATTATCAGCGAACGGACCTTTGATGCGGAAGAATAAAAGTATTGAACACGTAACTGATCCCGGCAGTCCTCTGCCGGGATAAACCATAACTACCAGGAGGTTTTCCCATGACCTACGACTACCTAATCATCGGCGCCGGCCTCTACGGTGCCGTCTTCGCCCGGCAGGCGACGGATGCCGGGAAGAAAGTGCTTGTACTTGACAAGCGGGACCATATCGCGGGAAATGTCTACACCGAGAAGGTGGAGGGCATTGATGTGCATCGGTACGGGGCGCATATTTTCCATACCAACAACAAAGAGGTGTGGAATTATGTGAATCGATTCGCCGAATTCAACCGCTTTACCAATTCCCCTGTTGCCAACTACAAGGGGGAGCTGTACTCCCTGCCCTTTAATATGTATACCTTCAATAAGATGTGGGGCGTGGTCACTCCGGAGGAGGCCCGGGCGAAGATTGAGGAGCAGCGGTGCGCCGCTGGGATTACGGAGCCGAAGAATCTGGAGGAGCAGGCCATCTCTCTGGTGGGCACGGATATCTACGAAAAGCTCATCAAGGGCTACACCCAGAAGCAGTGGGGAAGACCCTGCGCGGAGCTGCCCAGCTTTATTATCAAGCGCCTGCCCGTCCGCTTTACCTTCGACAATAACTACTTCAATGCTCTTTACCAGGGAATTCCCGTGGGCGGCTACACAAGGCTTGTGGAAAACCTTCTGGATGGGATTGAGGTCCGGCTGAATGTGGACTATTTGCAGGACAAAAAAGCTTTGGACGCTTTGGCGGAACGGGTGGTCTACACCGGCCCCATTGATGCCTACTTCGCCTATTCCTTAGGTACTCTGGAATACCGCTCCGTCCGCTTTGAGACGGAACTCCTGGACACCCCCAATTTCCAGGGCAACGCCGCCGTCAATTACACCGACGCGGACTCCCCCTACACCCGCATCATCGAGCACAAGTGGTTCACCTTCGGCAAGGATGAGGCGGGAAATGACCTCCCGAAAACCGTCATCAGCCGGGAGTATTCCAGCGAATGGCACCCCGGCGACGAGCCCTATTACCCCGTCAACGACGCAAAAAACAGCGCCCTGTACGCAAAGTACAAGGCACTGGCAGACAAAGAACAAAATATCCTTTTCGGCGGCCGCCTGGGCGAGTACAAGTACTACGACATGGATGCCGTCATCGCCGCCGCTTTGAATGCGGCAGCGAAAGAGTTATAATTTTATTCGTTTAACCTGTACAAGAAAAGCAGCTACGTACTGTCTTACGGAAAACGCTGGGTCCGCGCCGAGCGGCCATCGTACAAACTCTGTTGGTTTTGAGGCCGGGAGGAGTCTTAAGGGGGGTGGTGCTCCGCGCAGCGAATTCAAACACTACGATTGCCGGTGGCAATCGCACCTTAACTTATCGGCTTCGCCGACAGCGCCCCCTCTGGCCGCATTCTTGCGGAGCTTCTTGGCGGG
>OIYG01001007.1_pt1 | contig 23399 bp, 22 predicted proteins | sample 1587861 | NCBI WGS metagenome assembly OIYG01 (sample SAMN03283272) | human gut metagenome | biome: human-associated habitat; material: feces | host: Homo sapiens | place: Peru | collected 2012 | reverse complement strand
TAGATGAAATAGATGCAGTAGGACGTCAAAGAGGAGCAGGACTTGGTGGAGGACACGATGAAAGAGAACAAACATTAAATCAATTATTAGTAGAAATGGATGGATTTGGAAGTAATGAAGGTGTAATAGTTCTTGCAGCTACAAATAGACCTGATGTTTTAGATAAAGCACTTTTAAGACCAGGTAGATTTGATAGACAAATAGTAGTACCATCACCAGATGTATTAGCAAGAGAAAAAATATTAGAAGTACATTCAAGAAATAAAAAATTAGCAGATGATGTTGATTTAAAAGTAATAGCAAAAAACACATCTGGATTCTCAGGTGCGGACTTAGAAAATGTTTTAAATGAAGCAGCATTACTAGCAGCAAGAAGAGATTTAGAACAAATAGGAATGAAAGAAATCGAAGATGCTATGGTTAAAGTAACTATGGGACCGGAAAAGAAAACAAGAGTAAGAAGTCAAAAAGAAAACAAGCTAGTTGCATATCATGAAGCAGGTCATGCAGTAGTAAGTAGATTTTTAGAAACACAAGACCCTGTACATCAAATATCTATAGTGCCAAGAGGAATGGCAGGAGGATATACAATGTATAGACCAACAGAAGATAAATCATTTATGTCAAAAACAGAAATGGAAGAAAATATAGTATCATTATTAGGTGGTAGGGTAGCAGAAAAATTAATATTAAACGATATATCAACAGGAGCAAGTAATGATATTGAAAGAGCATCAAAAATAGCTAGAGACATGGTAACAAAATATGGCATGAGTGAAAGAATAGGAGCTATTATGTATGGCTCAGGACAAGAAGAAGTATTCTTAGGAAGAGACTTTGCACAATCTAAAAACTACTCAGAAGAAACAGCAGGAATAATAGACGAAGAGACAAAGAAAATAGTAGATACAGCATATCAAAGAGCAGAAACAATATTAACAGAACATATAGATAAATTACATGCAGTAGCAGAAGTTCTGTTAGATAAAGAAAAAATAGATGGCGATGAATTTGATGCCATATTCGCAGAATAGAAAAAATATTTAAAATGCATCTCTAATAAAATATAGAGATGTATTTTTATATATTAAGATTTATTAATTCTTATATTATAGAAAATTACAACAATTTGTTTTATGTAGGGGCGGATGACTCTACTGTGTACGCTGTAACTGTAACGAGCATAGCTCTAACAGTTTCATGTGTGTCCGCCCGTTAGTAATTTATTCCGTTTTTTTCCTTCTTAGTATTGACAAGCCGTATCAAACTAGAGTATAATAATTAACGAGAAAAAACAAAGAAAATCCCACATACTGAGTAAAGTACTGGAAGGAGGGGAACAAATGTCAGAAATTAAAGTTAATAATGGAAATATAGAAGATGCTCTAAAAAGATTCAAGAGACAATGTGCAAGAAATGGAGTATTACAAGAAGTTAGAAAAAGAGAGCATTATGAAAAACCTAGTGTAAAGAGAAAGAAAAAATCAGAGGCAGCTAGAAAAAGAAAATTTTAATGAAGAAAAAAGATGTTGTAAGAATTGCAGCATCTTTTTGTTAATTTATAGATATTAAAATATATAATGAATAAAATTAACAAGTATGAAAACATAAAAAAATCATGAAAATCATTGACAATAAATTTAAAATATGAAAATATATAAATGCAAAAAACATAAGAATAAAATATAAAAAAATGGCGAAGATAAAATTGTAAGGAGAGATTTATGGAAGTTATAAAAATAAAAAATGGAATAAACCTAAACTTAATAAAAACAGATAAATTTAAAACAAACTTATTATCTGTTTTTTTTACTGTACCTCTAAATGAAAATACAATAACAAAAAATTCATTAATACCAGCAATATTAAGAAGAGGCAGTAATAATTTAAAAACACAAGAAGAAATAAGTAAAACACTAGAAGAAATGTATGGAGCATCTTTTGATTGTGGTGTAGATAAAATAGGAGACAATCAAGTATTAAAATTTTATCTAGAAACAATAAACAATAGTTATACAGAAGATGGAGAGAATATATTAAAAGAATCTATAAATATACTATTAGATTTGGTATTTAATCCACTAGTAAATAATAATAAATTTGATGAAACATATGTTGAAAGTGAAAAGAACAATATAAAACAAATAATAGAAGGAAGAAAAGATGCAAAAGCAACATATGCATTAGAAAGATGTATAGAAGAAATGTATAAAAACTTGCCATATGCATTATATAAATATGGTAAATTAGAAGATTTAAAAAATATTAATGCAGAAAATCTTTATGAAGAATATAAAAAACTTATAAATGAATGTAAAATAGATATATTTATATCAGGCGATATTACAGAAGAAGTAAAAAATGAAGTTATAGAAAATAAAAATATAGTAAGTTTAGAAGAAAGAAATCCAAATTATATAGAAAGTAACAAAGAAAATAGAATAAAACAAGAAAAGCAAGAAGAAATAGTAAGTGAAAGTATGGATGTAACACAAGGAAAACTAATAGTAGGATTAGATGTGCTAAAAGAACAAGAAGACGATAAATACACAGCATTAATATATAATGCAATTTTAGGAGGAACACCAAATTCAAAAATGTTCCAAAATGTAAGAGAAAAAAATTCATTAGCATATACCGCGTCATCATCATATATTAGGCAAAAGGGAAACATATTTGTAAAATGTGGAATAGAGATAGATAATTATGAAAAAGCATTAAAAATAATAAAAGAACAAATAGAAGATATGAAAAAAGGAAAATTTACAGAAGAAGATATAAAACAAGCAAAAGTTAATATAGTATCTACAATAAAATTTATACCAGAAGAACAAGATACAGAGTTACTATACTATTTCTCACAAGAACTATCAGGATATCAAATGAACAGTGAAGAATATATAAACAAAGTAAACAGCATAACAAAAGAGCAAATTGTGGAGTTAGCTAATAGAATACAAATAAATACAATATATTTCTTGAAGAATTAAGAAATGCATTGGTAATATTAATAATAACAATTTTGAGAATGTAGGGGCGGACGACTCTGTCCGCCCGTTACCTGAAGGAAATACCAAAAAGGAGAGAAAATCATGCAAATTATAGAAAATATAAAATTAAAAGAAAAATTATATGTTGAAAAACTAGAAAATGGTTTAACAATAATGATACTACCACGAAAAACAACTCAAAAAAAATATGCAATGTGGGGCGTAAACTTTGGCTCAATAGATAATCACTTTGTAAATCCGGACAATAATAAGGAAATAAAAATACCAGATGGAGTAGCACATTTTTTGGAACATAAAATGTTTGAACAAGAAAATGGGGTAAACAGTTTAGATGCACTCTCAAGTCTAGGGGTAGATGCAAATGCGTACACAACAAATGATTACACAACATATTTATTTGAATGTACAGATAATTTTTATGAGGCATTAGATGAATTAATGGATTATGTGCAACATCCATACTACACAGACGAAAATGTGGAAAAAGAGAAAGGAATAATAGGTCAAGAAATAAACATGTATGATGACTATCCAACATGGAAAGTATATATGAATGCAATGGAATGTTTATATCACAATAATCCAGTAAAACTGGATATAGCAGGAACCATAGAATCAATAACACCTATAACAAAGGAAACACTTTATGACTGTTATAACACATTTTACACACCATCAAACATGCTAATGGTAATTACAGGAGACTTTGAACCAGAAAGATTAATACAAGAACTTAAAAATAGAATAGTAAAAAACGAGAACAAAGGTGAAATAAAAAGAATATATCCAGAAGAACCAGAAGAAATAAATAAAGAAAAGATAGAAGCGGTAATGGACGTAAATAATCCAATATTTGTAATAGCAATAAAAGATAAAACTCTAGAAAATGAAACAGAACAAGTGAAAAAACATATAGCAATAGAAATATTATTAAACATAATAGTAGGAAAAAGTTCAAAATTATATAAAGAGCTATATGAAACAGGAATGGTAATGGCACCATTAGATTTAGACTATGAATTTTCAAAACAATATGCACATATAGCAATATCAGGACAATCAAATGAACCAGAAAAAGTAATGGAAGAACTAAAAAAAGAAATAGAAAAATTAAAAAAAGAAGGATTGGAAAAACAACAATTTGAAAGAATAAAGAAAAAAATATATGGAAACTATATAACAGAATATAATGATATAAGCGGAGTAGCAAGAATGTTAATGGCAGACTACTTTAAAGGAATAAATAGTTTTGAATATATAGAAAATCATAAACAAGTAACAAAAGAATATGCAGAAAAAATATTGAAAGAAATATTTGATGAAAATAAAATGGTAATATCAATAGTAAAAGGAAAATAAGGTTGCAAAAAATGCAATCTTATTTTATTATATTGAATATATAAAAAAATGGAGAAAATAAATGAAAAAAATAATTAACAAAATAAAAGAAAAAGATATAGACGTAATATTAATGCTAATCTATATAATAAGTCTTATAACATTTCAATATGCTCTTGAAGCGGTCGATGAAATGTGGAATTTTGCAAATGTTTTTAAAATGGCTAATGGATATAGAATATACACAGATTTGAATGCTATAGTTACACCTATATTCTTTTATATTGGAAAAATTTTATTATCCATATTAGGAAAAAATTACTTTATATTTAGAATATATAATATAATTATCTATTTGGTACTTTTTATGTTGATTTTTAATTTATTAAAACAGCTAAAGATAGAAAGAAGAAGAAGAATAGCTGTTATATTTGTGTTATGTTATATTTTGAAAGGCGTAATACTTACTGGTGCAAATTATAATATATTAGTTATTATTCCTATAATTATGATATTAATACTATTAACGAGAAAAAATGATAATCCTATGATCTTATCCACATTGAATATGATTACCTTTTTGATAAAACAAAATGTTGGAGCATATTTGGCAATAGGAATATTTATATATTATTTCATAAATAAAAATAATATAAAAGAAAAAATTAAAAATATAGTGATATTTTTAATTATATTCTTATCGGAAGCTACTATGTTTTTAACGATATTAGTTGTTAATAATAGTTTAGATGGATTTATAAATTATGCAATATTGAGTATTTGCGAGTTTGGAAGATTTAATATTAATGGAGAAATATGTGCTGTATCATATTTAATAATAGTGATAATATTAGATATTATACAAATATATCTGATTAATAATCAGAATATAAGTATTAATCAAGAAATAAAAGATAATACAAAAACATTCTTAAGCATAGGAATCCCAATGCTATTAATGTCATATCCTATCTTCAATTATGCACATGTAGCAATAGCTGTATTAGTTAGTGAAATTGGAATAGTATACTTTATTAATAATACTTTAATAGATGAATTGAAAATAAATGCGAAAAAAGAAAAGATGATTTATATATGTTTTATAATAATTTTGATTATTAAGGTTACTAGCGAAAGTATGAACATAATAAAATATATAGATGAGTTTTATTATACAAAAGATTTTAATAGTCCATATTTTGGAGTGTTGATAAAAAAAGAAAGGTATCAAAACTTAAAAAGAATAACTGCATACATACGTAAAAATAACGAGAATGGAACAGAAGTAAAAGTATTATCAGCTGATGCGGGTCTATACTCTACTTATTTATGTAAAAATAACAAAAATTTCGATTTACCATTTTTAGGAAATTTAGGAAAAGATGGTGAAGAAGGACTAATACAAGAGATACAACAATTAAAAAATACAAAAATATTAATAAAAACAAATGAGGAAGACGTATTCTGGCAAGAATCTAAAAAAGTAAGAAAATATATAAAAGATAATTATGAAAAAGAAGGAACGATAGAAGATTTTGATATATATAATATACAAAAATAAATGTAGAAAAATATATAAAAACATCAAAACAAATCGTAAAACAACTTAACCAATAAAAAAACAATAAAAAATAAAGAAAAAGGACATACGAAAAAGGCTGAAAATGGCCTTTTTTTGTTGACCAACATAAAAAAATATGGTAGCTTAAAAATATAGAAAAGAAAAAATCATAAAAGGAGAGTGATTGTATGTTAGAAGAAAAAATTATCAAAAAAAGAAAAGAATTAAACGAAAGTATAGAAAAAAATAAAGATTATGATACAACATACAAACTTAGTATTGAATTAGATGATTTGATATCACAATTTTATGAAGAAACAAAAGAAGATAAAATTTTGAGAACAAATGAAAAAATAAAAGTATTATATATGGTATAAAGGGCAATTACAAATTGTCCTTTTATATTACATAAATATTACAAGTATATGTTTTTTTTGCAAAACTATTGAAATTATTTCAAAATAATGTAAAATATAAAATATAATATAATCAGAAAGGGGAAAGCATATATGAAAAAGAGAGTAATAGCTTTTGCAATAATGAGCATAATTATCATAGCAGAGCTAATATTACCAAAAATAGCAATGGCTACTGGATATGAACCAGGAGATTACAATGGCACAACGTTTAGTGGATCAGATAATGTAGACAAAATAGGAAAGAACATAGTTGGCGTAATTAGAATGGTTGGAAGTGCAATAGCAGTTATTATGATGATAGCATTAGGAATAAAATATGTAATGGGATCAACAGAGGAACGAGCAGAATATAAAAAATCTATGATGCCGTATCTAATAGGGGCACTACTATTATTTGGAACATCAACAGTGATTAGTATTATTTATAATTTTGCTAAAGGAATAAATTAGGAGGAAATAATGAAAAATAATAAACTTAAGATAATAGTAACTATAATTTTATTTGTAATATTTATATCATGCATTGTAAATATGTGTTATGCGAAAGACCCTAGTGGTTATGTGAAAGGAACAGTAGCAAGTGATGCAGCAAGGAACAGCATAAATACATCAATGAATAAAGTAATAGGCTTTTTGCAAACAATAGGAACTATAGTTGCGGTTGTTACGATATTGGTATTGGGTATAAAATATATGATGGGATCAACAGAGGAAAAAGCAGAATATAAAAAATCTATGATGCCATATTTTATTGGTGCTATATTAATCTTTGCAGCAACAAATATAGCAAAACTTGTTTATAATTTTATGAATGGTTTATAATAAAAAACTTGCAAAAAAATATAAACTGGTGTAAAATATAATTAATTATTATAAAAAAATAAAAATAAAAGTAATAATGAAAGGAGAATAATATGAAAGCAAAAACAACAAAAATATTATCAGCACTAATGATAGTTGCTATGATATTAATGATAGTTGGCAATATAGCATATGCTACATCACCTAAAGACTTTAAAGGAACTACAGGATTTTCAGGGGAGTCATCTATTACTAGTTTAGGAAATTCAGTTATTGGATTAGTAAGACTAGTTGGAACAATATTGGCAGTTGTTATATTAATAGTACTTGGTATAAAATATATGATGGGATCAACAGAAGAAAAAGCAGAATACAAAAAATCATTTATACCATACATAGTTGGAGCTGTAGTAATATTTGCAGCAAGTTGGCTATCAGGAATCATATACGATTGGGCAAGCAGCTTAAAATAATAAGTATAGTAAAAAATATAAAGACATTCTTTTTCAGAATGTCTTTTTTTATTACATTTTTATTACATCACTATTACAATAAGATTAAATTTCAACAAAAAAACTTACAAATATACACTAATTTGATATAATATTATTGAATTATAGTATGTTAATTGGAGGAATACTATGGGAACTCATTTAATACCAAGAGATACAAAAGGTGAAGGTAGAATTTTATATATTTTTTCTTATAAAGCACTAGCATATACTGGTGTGACCACAACTATAGGATTTATTATTTATAAAATATTAGATATGGTTAAACTGGGAAAAATAGGAATATGCTTAATGATATTATGTGCTTTAATAGGATTTGGCGTAGCAACATTTAAAGTACCAAATTCAAAAAATTGGGAAGTAACTAAAAAAGCTGGAGGAGAGAAAATAGATACAATTATCCTAAGATGGTTAAAATTTAAAATGAAAAAAAATAAAATATACATAAATACAAAAGAGGAGGAAGAATAAAATGAATAGCTTTATAAGTGTTTTATATTTAATTCTTGGAATATTAATTTTTGCTGTAATAGTGCTAGCAATTGTATATGTAAAAATTACTATGAATGATAAAAAGAAGAAGAAAGAAGATGATGCAATAAAAATACAATCTTCAGAAGAGACAAGGTTACCATCAAATATAAAGGTGGCAAAAGAATATACAAAAGAGTCTATAATGAATTTTATGGAATTTGAAAAAGTTGAAGATAGCATGATTATTCAAAAAGAAAATAAAAAATTTCTTATGGCAATAGAATGTCAAGGAATTAATTATGATCTTATGTCAGAGGTGGAGAAAGCATCTGTTGAAAGTGGATTTATTAAATTCTTAAATACTCTGAGAGATCCAATACAAATATATATACAAACTAGAACAATAAATTTAGAAAAAAATATACAATCATACAATCAAAGATTGAATAAAATAGGTTCTGACATGAGAACTAAAGAATACAGATATAGACAACTTTTGGAAAGAGATAACGTAAGTGAAGAAATAAAAAAAGAACAACAAATGGCTTATTTAAGAGATAAAAATTTGTATGAATATGGAAAAGATGTTATAGACAATACTAGAAAAATGAGCTTAAATAAAAACATTTTAAGAAAAAAATATTATATAATTCTTAGCTATTATTATTCTCCAGAAGGAGAAGAGCTACTTGCAACGGAAGAAATAAGAGATATAGCATTTTCACAATTATATACTAGGGCAGCATCAATGATGAGAGTGTTATCTGGAATAGGTGTTACAGGAAAAGTTTTAGATTCATTTGATTTAGTTGATTTATTATATAATGCCTATAATAGAGATGAATCAGAAACTTTTGGAATAGAAAAAGCAATTGAAGCAGGTTATAATGAATTGTATGTTCAATCTAAAGATGTAATAGATAAAAAAATAGAGGCGATTAATCGAAAAATTGAATCAGAAGCTTTAGAAAAAGCAAGAAATGCAATTAATGAAGCAAGAACAAAAAAAGAGCTAGAACTAGAGGAAAGAGAAGAAAGCATGGATGAGCTGATAAAGGAGCTGGCTAAAGGAATTATAAAGAGTAACGAAAATGCACTTGGAACAGATATTACTGAAAGATCTATTAATGAAATAGATAATGAAGAAATTGAAGAAGGAGGAAAAACAAATGAAAAAAAAGCAAAAGCAAGAAGAGCAAGTAAGTGAATTTAATGTTGAAAAGGAAAAGATGCCAGAAATATTAAAGAAAAAAACGATAAAAAGCTTAATTGCTCCATCTGGAATAGATGCATCTAATTTAGACTATCTAGAAATTATTTCAACAACATCCAGATATGCAAGAAGTTTCTTTGTGTTTTCTCTACCAAGAATGGCAACTTTCCCATATTTATTAAGAGATATGTATGAATTTGGAGATATTAACACATCTATATATATCAAACCAATTCAAGAATCAGTTTCACAGCAAAAACTTAATAAAACAATAAATGAATTAGAAACGGAAAGAATTGTCGCGGCAGATAAAGGAAATATAAATAGAGAGAGTATATTAAGACAAAAAAAGGCTGAAACAGAGGAGTTAAGAGATGGAATTGCAGCGGGTTTTAATAAATTGTATGAAGCATCAATTGTTTCAACATTGTTTTCATATAATCTAAAAGATCTAGATAAAATGACTACAATGCTTACAAACGAAATGTCAAAATCATTAGTGGATATTAAATCCGCGTGGGCATTACAAGAAGAAGCTTTTCAGAGCAATTTACCATTGTTTAATGATAAAATACAAAGAACACATACTTTTGACCGTGATTCAATGGGAACGGTATTCCCATTCACAACTTCAGAAATAGGACATTCAACAGGTGTGCCGCTAGGAATAAATAAACAAACAGGAACGCCAATATTATTTGATAACTTTCATAATAGTTTAACAAACTACAATATGGTGGTATTTGCTAAATCTGGTGCTGGTAAATCTGTTACAATGAAAACATTAATATCACGTTCAAGTGTTTTGATGGGAATTGAAAGTTTAGCCTTAGATGCTGAAGGCGAATATACACAAGTTGCGGAAGCATTAGGAGGGGTAAATATTGTAATAAATCCAAATTCTAGTACAATTATAAATATATTTGATATAGAAATTGAAAAAGTTAGAGATGAAATTACGGGAAAAGAAAGAGAAGTATTAAATGTAGAAAATAAAGTAGAAGATGTTACACAATGTCTTCTTACAATGGCAAGGGGAAGTACAAAGAGTGAGGCAGTAAATGAAATAACAAAACAAATTATTTCAGAAACTGTAGCAGAAGAATACAAAAGAATAGGAATAACTTCTGATCCGGAAAGTTTATATGATACAAACGTCGAAGATTCTTATGAAGAATTACTATCAAGAAAGAAAAAAGCTATGCCAACAATAGGAAGTTGGTATAGAAGGTTGCAAAAGAAAGCTCAAGAAAATGAAAATGATGATTATAGATTCCATTATAGTTATTTGGTAAAAGTTATGAAACAATACATAAAAGAATATAATGGTCAAATGGCATATTTTGATGGACAATCTACATTTGATTTATCAGAAGATATAACTTTTATAAATTTAGATATATCAAAACTAGAAGAAACTTTTGCAAGACCACTTGCACAACAAATTCTTTTATCATGGATTTGGGAAAAGTATGTAAAAAAGAATAGTGAAAATAGAGAAAAAGCTAAACAGAAAAGAATAATAGTTGATGAAGCATGGATGATGTTACCATATCCAGAAGCTGTAGATTTTTTAAACAGGATGGCACGTCGTGCAAGAAAAAGAAATGTTTCATTAGCGGTTATTTCTCAAAGATTTCAAGATTTCTATGAAAAACCAGAAGCACAAGCAGTTCTTACATCTTCAGATACAAAGTTATTTTTAGCACAAGATAAATCAGAAATTGAATATTTAAAAGAAGTTTTTAAGTTATCAGAAGGTGAATCAGATTTCTTAATAAATTGCTTAAAAGGTGAAGGATTATTGAAAGTTGGTTCTGATACAGCTATAATCCAAATAAGACCGACAAAAAGAGAATTTGAGTTTGTTGAAACTAATATGAATAAGCTTGCTAAAATGGAACAAATGAAGAGAGAAAATATTTAAACCGGAAAACTTCCATGATTTTGACTAAAAGAAGAATTTGTGATATAATAAATATAGATTCACAAAGATGATTTGTATAAAATTTTGGAGGTAATAGAAAATGTCACTTTATGATCTCAACAATAATGGAATTAGCGATTTAGTAGAAGATCAGATTTGGAATATGGAAATGGGAAATAGACCCATTCCACCGACTGCACCAAGTTGCAATCACCAAACAAATACTAATAATTCTAAAACTACTAATTATGATTCCTCATCAACATTTTCTGTATTTGGTTGGATTAAAAATTCGATCAAATATAGCTCAAAAAAAGGAAAGAAAGCAATGATTATTGCTGCAATGGCATTTTTAGCTACAGGCATATTGGGTATGTGCGTAGCAATTTTATGCTAAACCTTGTAATCCGGTTGTGTACAGCCGGATTATATTTTTAAGGAGAATGAAATGAATAGAAAAATTTTTGTTAAAATTACTTTAGGAATAATAGTTGTATTAATAATTTTAAATAATATGGTAAATGCAATAGATACTAATGTAAGTATCTCAACAAGTACTAGAACAGAATTTAAAAGTGTGTTTGAAGTTATATTAGGATTTCTACAAACTATAGGTAGTATAGCAGCTGTTGCAACAATATTAATCATAGGTATAAAGTATATGGCAGCATCAACAGAGGAAAGAGCAGACTATAAAAGAAATATGATACCATATATAATTGGAGCTGTATTAGTTTTTTCTACAGTTAATATAGTACAAATATTTTATAATTTTATGGAAGGGATAAATAACTAAAATGAAAAAAAGTAGGAAAATAATATTTGTAATACTAATGATAATTTTAATTATGTTTTTATTTAATAGTAGCACAAAAGCAACAGGAATATTATCAGATGCCAAAAGTTTTCTAGAACAAGGAGAAAGCCAAAAAAACGATACAGGTTTAAATAGTGTTGCTACCACAAATACTAAATTTGAAGATTTAGCTGGTTTTTTTTGGGGAATAGGAGTTGGAGTAGCATTAATAACGACAGCAACAATGGGAATAAAATTTTTAATGGCATCAACGGAAGAGAGATCAGAAATAAAAAGAGCCATGGTTCCTTATGCAATTGGAATAGCTGTTATATTTGGAGCATTAACTATATGGAAAGTACTGATTCAGGTGTTTGAATCAGGATTATAATAAGGAGTTTCTATATGAAAAATAAGATTAAAGAAAAGTTAAAAAAAATAGTAATTTCATTAATAACAAGTCTTATAGCATTCCAATCTATATTTACAACAAATGTACAAGCAGTTGATATAGGAGGAATACTGTTTAAACCAACTGGTACTATTCTGGCAGTCTGTATAGCGAGCATAGATGTTACACTTGGTGCTTTTCTAAAAGGGCCAAATCAGGTATTAAAGGATACAGGAGATATAATAGAAAAACTTAAAGAAGAAGGCGAAAGTGGAAATGATTATGATGAATCAAAATTCGATGGAATTACAGCTGATAGTGGAACGAAATTGTCAGAAATAATTGTAGGACCAGATACAATTTTTAGTGGAGATATAGATATATTGAATGCAAATATATTTCAAAACTATACTGCTAAAAACTCAAATAATTGGTGGGAAAAGACTGTAGATAATGCGACACCATCTTTAGGACAACAATTGAGAAAAATGGTTTCTGGCATATATGTTATTTTGAGAAATATATGTGCAATAATATTGTTAATTGCGTTAATAATAGTAGGAATAAAAATATTGATATCTACTAATAGAGCAAATGATAGAGCACAATGGATGATGTTATTACAGGATTGGGTTGTTGGGCTAGCTTTATTGGTATTCTCACATATAATAATGACAACTATATTTTATATATCTGATACATTAGTAGATGCTTTAAAAGGTGCATTGGGTAATGGTAATTTCGTAAAAGAGCTTTTAGTTCAGTGTTTTAGATCTTGGGATGGAGCAGAACAGATAATATACTTAATTATGTTAGCGTGGTTATTATATTTAACAATTGTATTTGCACTATCATATTTTAAAAGATTATTTTATGTATGTTTATTGACTATTCTTGCCCCAGTAACATCCGTTATGTATGCATTTGGAAGAGGAACGAAGCAAATATATCAAAAATGGTTTAAAGACTATTGTGTAACTGTATTTATACAACCAATACATGTTATAATGTATTATGTTTTAATATCCATTCCTATAGGAATTGCATCTAGCAATACTAGTTTTTCATTAACTTCTAATGGTAGTTTTAGATTAGTATATGCGTTAATAGGATTATCATTTATCAAGAAATTTGAAAAAGCTATAAACGAATTATTCGGATTGAATCAAGGTATAGCAGCAGTGGCATCTGCAGATTCTGGAAAAAAAGATCTTACTAATATAGTTAAGGCCATTGGAGTGGCAGTAGCAGCAGCAGTTACTGGTGGAGCTGCTGCTGGAATTGCAGGAGCTGGAGCAGGAACGGCTGAAGCTGGAGCAGCAGGAATAACAGAAGCAGGCGCAACAGAAATTGCAGAAACTGGAGCAGCTGAATCAGAAGGTTTAGGAGCAGCTGATAATTCTTTAAACGGAATTAATTGGAATTCTGAATTGAATAGTGATCAGATAGATGAACTTAAGGCAGAAGGATTAGAACCAGGAGATCAAGAATATTTACAATATTTAAATAACCATGGAATAAAGCCTACTGATGAAGATAAAGGAATAAGGAATATTGATACAAAAAAAGAAATAGAAAGTAGTGCTTCTTCTTCAGCAATAGCAAAAGCGGAAGTAAGTGGAGCTACAGGAGAAAATAAATTAGGACAAACATTGAGTTTGGATAATGTATCTACAGTTAACTTAAATGGAAATCCATCAATAAATAATTTAGAATTAGATAAAAATAATCAAGAGCAAAGCAAAGATAATCAAGAACAAAATAAAATTTTAAATGAATCTACAGATAATAAAATAAGAATGAAAGAAGATAATATTGGGGTTAATAATGAAGAAGTAGAGGCAGCGCTGAAAGATCAAGGGAAAAGTAAGGCAAGATTACTCCTTGAAAAAGGAGTAAAAACTGCTAAAGATAAACATGAGTTTTTGGATGCACCACAGTACAGAGAAGCTAAAAGTAAAATATCAGATAGTATATTAGCTTTAGATGCCAATATGTATGCAACAATAGGTGGTGGAATGGGAAGTACTGCAGATAGAAGTATGACAGAAGCTGTAAAGGGAAAATATGATGAGAAAACTAAAAAGAAGAAAGAAAGTATGCATAATAACTTTACAAATAATGAAGGAAATATAAATTATATAATTCAAAAAGATAATATGATGCAAAAATTAAGACAACAATATCCTAAAAAGGATCCTGGAGAAATAAGGGAAATGGCAGAAACAAAAGCAAAAGCAAAATTGGAGAAAATGACTCCATATGTGGATATGGGGTTAAAAGATGTTAAAACCATATCAGCTTTATATGATGTTCAAAAAGAAAAAGGATTGTCACCAGAAGAAACATTAATGAACGTAAAAAACGGAATAAAAGAAGAGAAGAACTTTGAGGCATTTAATAAAGATCCTAATAATGTTCAATACATAAATCAAAAATATAATCTTAATGTAAGCAAAGTATCAGACAAGATAGCCAATGCTTCAGAAATAAAGCATGAAGGTGTAAACAATATACAAAAGATGGATAGAGTTTCACAAATACAACAAGAAACTGGTTTGAATCCTCATTTGGCTGTTGTGGCAGAAAAGGCGATAGGCAGAGTGGAGAAAAAAGGACAAAAAATAGTGTTACCTAAAGGTTCATCTCCAGAGTTAAAAAGAGTAGTAGAGCAATTGAATAATATGAATTTTAATTAATAGGAGATAAAGATGGTAAAAAGAGATTTACATGAGTTGTGGGAAAAGTATAAAATTAAAATATATATTGTTATTTCGATAATTTTAGTTATTTGCTTTTTGGTAGTACTATTTACAAACTATTTTTCTAGTCAAGAAAAAAATGAAAATAATGATAATACGGTACAATCTGTGTACCAACCATCTAAAACTGTTATTAAAGGGGAAGAAGTAAAGAAGAAAAAATATGAAGATGATGCAAAGATAATAAAAAACTTCATGGATTTTTGTAATAACAATGATGTAAGAAATGCTTATGAATTATTAACTGATGACTGTAAAAAAAATGAATATAAAACATTACAAGACTTTAAAGACAAATTTTATACTCAGATTTATACGAAAAAAAGAAACTATAATATACAGTCTTGGATTAACAATTCAGAATTTACTACATATAAAGTGAGAATAACAGATGATATATTGGCTACAGGGGATTATAGTTCTAGTGTTAAATTTGAAACTTATATAACTACTTATAAAGATGAGAATAAAGATAAAATATCTATAGGTGAATTTTTGTATGAAAAAAAACTAAAAACAAAAGATGATAGCAATATTGTAGATGTAATATCACTAAGGCAAAGAATATATAAATCAAAAGAAGTGTATGTAATAACTATAAAGAATATAAGTAAAAATAGAATATTATTATATGATAAAAAAGAAACAAGTTCTATCAGATTATATGGCGGAGGATCAGCGTATGAGCCATATTATGATAAGTTAATTAATAATAATTATTTATTAGAAGTTGGAGAAACTGTAGAAATTACATTATCTTTTGATAAAAGTGCTGGCTCTAACAACAAATCATCGTATATAAACATAAAAAATGTTGTTGAAGATTATGATAAGTATATCCAAAATATAAATGATTACAAAGAAGAAAGAGGAACAATAAAAATAAGTTTTTAAAAGAGGAATAAGTATGCGTAAAAAAGTAATTGTAATTATAATTTTAATTTGTATAGTTATTTTTATTTCGGCTTCATTTTTTAATGCTACAGAAGTATTAAAGGAAATAATTACGAGAATAATAGGAAAGATAAGTGAAATAATAAATAACGGAATGATACAAATAAGATCAGCATTGAGAAGGTCATCTAACTGGATAAAAGCGTTAGTTGGAATGGATGATTATACATTGCCGGGTGGCAAGGATGCACAAATGTGTACATTTGTGATTAGCCAAGATCAATACTTAAGTATAGAGAAAGAGATAGATAATGCAATAAATCTGGGAGAGGGTGGATATAATAGATTAGTTATAAAGAAGATGCTATTAACTTACTATAGTTCTATATGTACAAGGGATACACAAATTTTATTGGCACTTGATGATAACGAAAAAATGGAAGATTTCTCAGATGCAGAAGGTACATTTGAAAAAGTCACAAGTAGTGATATAGGAGAAGATGGAGATAATACTTATATATCAACATATGGCATTGTGGAATTGTATCAAGATGGAATTGTTGATGATGAACACAAAATGATTTATTTACCACCTGAAACAGACGATGCAACAAAAAACAAAGAGACAATATCAGCTGTAGTCGGTGATGCAAAAAGCGGTAGTAAAGATGCGGACAATGCGAAAAAAGCATTAAAAAGATGTTATACGATTGAAAATATTGGCGAAATTACAATGTATGCTGAAGATACTACAAAAGTAAAAGAACAATCATCATATGATGGAGAAAGCCTTTCTGAAACAAGAGAAAATGAAGATTCACAATATTCAAAGATAAATTTAAAATATCAGCAATATTCAAATGAATATACAGTTCCTGTTGAATTTTTAGTTAGTTTACTTAATTTAACAGGTAGTACAGACTTTATTGATGGATTTTCAAAACTACAATATGATTCATATATAAGAATGGGAGTATATGAGACTGGTTCCAAAACACAAGTTATACAAGAAAAAACTAGTAAGGCAACAACGGAATTAAAAGGAGAGATGACTTCTAGTGGCGATATAAATATAGCCAACTTAGAGGATTTAAAAAAGAAATTTCCAAATGGCAAATATTGGGGAGGAACAACCTCTAATGGCTATGGAAATGATTATGACGAAGTAAGAGATTATGCAAGATGTACAACTCAGCAAGACAATGGTTGTGTAAGTCCATATTTTGATGGAGGAAGACAATGTTTTGGATTTGCACGTAAAATAGCTTATGATTACTATGGAACGCTCGTATCTACCTGGCAAAAAGTAAATGGTGCAGCAGGAATAAAGCCGGGCGATGTGGTTAGATTTGATTTGAGTGGAAAAAATCCAATTAATGGTACTCACTCTGCCTGGGTTGTTGCGGTAAATAATAATGAACTCACCTTGGTAGAATGTAATCTTAGTAAATGTAATATTACTTGGGGAAGAAAATGCGATACAAGTAAGGTGATTTATTATAGAAAGGCACCCTATGCAATAGGAGATACTAATGATCCACATAACAGTACAAAAAACGAAATATCAACACAAACGATTAATACAAATACAACACAAAATAGTAATTCAGAAGTTAATTATTCAGAGACAAAAGATTTAGTGGAAAAAACGACTACAACTAAAACGGTAAGAAATTATGAGATGGACATTATAGAAGTCGACAACTGGTATGTGAAGTTATCTAAAAGCAATAAAAAAGAAAAATCAATATCTGCTAAAGTATGGAATGATAAAGAGGAATTAATAGATACAAATTATGAGATACAAAAGGATGATACTGGAATTAATTCAGATTCAGTAAGTTTTGGGGACGTAAAGTTAACTGATGAAAGTGCTAGTGTAAAGAGAGATGATGAAGGGCCTATAGAAACTAGTATAGGAAGTAGTCGGACAAATAGAAAGTGAAAAGTATAATGTACCTCAGCTTGTGACAAATAAAGTAATAGAAGATTACCAGGGGGCACAATCTGTTAGTTGGGAAGAGGCAAAAGTAAGTAAAAAAGATGTATATGAAACAAAGAGTGAAAAGAAAATTGAAAAAACATTAGTTCCTGGAGTAACTCAAGCAGAAGATAACACTAATAAATTCTTAGCATTATTAAAAAATAAAGATGGAAAATATAGTGCAGATGCAGCTAAAAACGGTGAATATGATTCAAATGGTAAAGTAATATCATATGGTGATATATATAATGGAAAGGCATATGTAGGGAGTCTTTTAGAAAATGGAGCAGAAGTGCTATTTGATTTGTTAGAAATAAGCGTAGAGACAGATCAAGGAGAAATAAATAATACTTCAAAGCTTGTAGATATAATGAAATACATAATGTATAGATATACTGGAAAATCTTATGGGGTAACTGAGGCAAACTTTTCAGACTTATTAGGACTTAACAATGAATTGACAGCAAGTGACATAGTGGTAAAATCAGATCAAGGAGAAAATGAATTAGTTCTTACTAAAGAGCAAATATTAAATGCTGCCCAAAATTATTATTTTGGAGGATATAAAGGACAAATAGAAAAAATAATAGACGATCTAATTAGTATCCAAGATAACTATAAAGTTAATGCTGTATTTGCGATAGCTGTTACGACTCAGGAATGTGGAGTTGGAAAGAACTGTCAAATAGGCGGAAACAATTGGTATAGCATAAAAGGTCGGAAACGGATGGAAGCAATATAGCTCTCCAGGACAATCTGTACAAGATTTTGGTAAATTAATAGCAGAAAGTTCATATTATTTTAAAGCTGGAAAAATATCAGTAGATCAAATTTCTAATCCATATTGTTCTCCCCCAGAAGCATGGGCGGATGCAGTAAAAAAACATATGAAAGCATTTTATAAAGCAGCAGGAGTAGAAACAAGCGTAGTATCTGGTAACGGAGATATGTTAAAAACCGCAAAAGAATGTCATGATTATTTTAAGAAAAATAATTTTTATTATGTACAAGGAAATGAAATTCCATATCCTAATAAAACTAAGTATACAGATTGTAGCGCGTATGTTACATGGGTTTTATATGAATATGGTTATACTGAGTTTAAAGGTCATCAAAAAACATCCGAATGGTTTATGGATGAGAGTAATTGGAAGAAGTATGGTTGGAAAAAAGTTAACTTAAAGGATGCTGAACCGGGAGATATAATAGCAATGAATGGGCATGTGGAAATATATGCAGGAAAAGAAAAAGTATATAGTTGTGGAAGTACAAATGCTATAAGAAGAGATACTCAAAGTATGGATTCTAGAGCAAAATTTGCAATCAGAGTGACAAAGCCATAGTGGGAAGAGGTATGCAATGAATAAGGATAAAATAAAAAAACTTATGAAAATTACTATAATATGTGTTTTTATTATAATAATATTAATAATCTTATTTAGAAAAGTGAATAATAATTTAGAAAAAGAAAATGAGAATTATGTAGAAGTTAGTGATCAAGGAAATAATAATGACAATCTAAAACAAATAGAATATAAAACTGAAAAAGTAAAAAATGCAACATCTTTCTATACTGTACAAAAATACATAAATGTTTATTTGGATACAGTCAATAATTCAAAGGCACAGGATATTTATAATTTACTTTCTAATGATTATATAGAAAATAATAAAATAACAATTGAAAACTTAAATAATTATATAAAAAAGGATATAAAAAAAGTAAAAGTACAGAAAATGATTTATATAGGTGGAAATAATTCTGAAAAATATATGGCGAATGTAATTGATACATCTTCTCAAAAGGAATATTATTTTATAATGAATATAGACACAGCAAATTTTACATATTCTATAGAACCAATACAGAATAAAAATTTTCAAAATTTTGAAGAAGTAGAATTGAAGAATGATATTGAAAATATTCCAATAAAAGGAAATAATATATTTGAATATGTAAGATATTCCGATGAAGATATGGCTTTAGAATATATAAAGTATTATAATGAATTGTTGAAAGATAATGTTGAAAAAGCATATTCATTATTGGATCAAGAATATAAGAATAATAAATTTCCAACTATTGAAAAGTTTAAAGAGTATGCTAGTGAAAAAAAAGTTGAAAATGATTTAAATATATCAGAATTTAGTTATACTAAAGAGGATAATTATCAGAAATATACCATAAAAGATAATTATGGATATTATTATCTAATAAAAGAAACGGCAATAATGGAATTTTCAGTTCAATTAGATTTATATACAATAAAAAATGATGAGTATGATGAAAAATATTCAAAATTAAATGATTCAGCAAAAGTACAGGCTAATATAAAAATGTTTTTGACTATGTTAGATAATAATGACTATGAAGGAGCATATAGTAAATTAGATTCTACATTCAAAAAAGATAATTTTGCTACTATAAGTGAATTTGAAAAATATGTGAATAAAAATTTTTATGATACAAACTATTGGACACCAAAGACTAGTAAAACAGAAGGAAATCTATTCATTGTGGAGGGAATTTTACAAGATAGTATCACAGTTGCAGCCAATAATAGAAAAATTAGCTTTATAGTTAGATTGGATGAAGGAACAAATTATACAATGTCTTTTAATTTTAAATAATAATTTCTTAGCATCTGGTAAACATATTAAAAAAGGAGAAAAAATATGTTTAGACCAGATGCTATTTTTTATGAAGAAAATGTTAAAGAATATGAATTAGGAAAGAGATTATTAAATATTTATGAGGCAGAAAAAGTTCCTATGACTATTATAGAAAATCATAATAATATAGAAGAGATGAGAAACAAAGGAAATAAAGAATTTCCTATAATGAAGAGAAATCTTATTATTGCAACACGTAAAACTCATAAATATGTTGAAAACCATAAGGTTTCAGATTTTTTGGTTCCATATACTTCTTCAGGCTGTATTGCAATGTGCATGTATTGTTATTTGGTTTGTAATTATAATAAATGTGCATATTTGAGATTATTTGTTAATAGAGAGCAAATGCTAGATAAATTAAAAAATACTGCTAATAAAAGTGAAAAAGATTTAGTATTTGAAATTGGAAGTAATAGCGATTTAGTATTAGAAAATACGATTACGGGAAATTTAGGATGGACAATAGATAATTTTAAAGATAATCCAAAAGGACAAATAACATTTCCAACTAAGTTTGATATGGTTGAGCCAATATTGGATTTAAATCATAACGGAAAAGTAATTGTGCGAATGAGTTTAAATCCAGAAGAGATTATAAATAGAGTAGAGTTTGGAACATCTAGATTAAAGAATCGATTAGAAGCTATTAATAAATTAGTAGAAGCCGGATATAAAGTTGGAATATTAATTGCTCCAATTATATTAGTAGATAATTGGAAAGAATTATATGAAAATTTATTAAAAGAAATGCAAGAAAAACTTAGTACAAAAGCAAAAAAAATAGTATTCTTTGAATTGATTTTTATGACTTATAGTTATGTTCATAATGCAATAAATCATGAGGCATTTCCAAATGCAATTGAATTATATAACAAAGAAAAAATGACAGGAAGAGGAAGAGGAAAATATGCATATAAGCCAGCAATAAAAGATGATGCTAAAAAATATATGCAAGAATTAATGAAAAAATATTTTTCAAGCAATGAAATAAAATATATTGTATAAGTCAGCCAGCTATCCTTTTAAAATAAAAGAATATATGGAGCCACCATATATTCAAATACATAAATATGAACCAATATTATTGTAATAAACTTATAAGTTATTTATGTAATACTATGAATACAACCTAAATGTCAATACTTTTGAAAAAATATTATACATATATTGGAAATATTATCATAAACATAATAAGCATAGCATATAATTATTAATAGGTGATTTTCGTGAAAAAAAGAATTATTTCTTTAATTATATTGTTAATTATATGTACTAGTAATATTATAATTTTTGCAGATGATGAAATTGAAGAATACAATAAAAAAATAGATAATAATGAAATAAATAAAACTATTGAGACCTCTGCAAATTTAAATGATGAACCTAAAATAAATTCTAGGTCGGCAGTAGTAATAGATAGGAAGAGTAAAAACATTATATACGGAAAAAATGAAAATGTAAAAAAGGCTATGGCATCGACAACTAAAATAATGACTGCAATGGTAGTTATTCAAAATACTAATTTAAACAACACTGTTGAGATATCAAAAAAAGCCGCAGGAACAGGTGGATCACGTTTAGGATTAAAGGCAGGAGATAAAGTAACAGTAAAAGATTTATTGTATGGATTATTACTAAGGTCTGGAAATGATTGTGCCGTAGCATTAGCAGAATATGTCGCAGGAAGTGTGCAAGAATTTTCTAATTTAATGAATCAAAATGCACAAATGTTAGGCTTAAATAACACACATTTTGTAACACCGCATGGATTAGATGAAGAAGAACATTATACTACTGCATATGAACTTGCAATACTTGCTGATTATGCATTAAATAATGAGTTATTTGCACAAATTGTTAATAAAAAATCATATACTATAAATATAAATAAAAATTCAAAAACGCTAAATAATACTAACGAATTGTTGGGAAATTTAAACGGCGTATATGGAGTAAAAACAGGATTTACAAATGGAGCAGGAAGATGTTTGGTTACGTCTATAAAAAGGGGTAACTTAGATGTTATATGTGTTGTCCTTGGCGCAGATACGAAGAAAGATAGAACAAGAGACAGTGCAAAGCTTATAGAATATACATTTAATAAGTATGAAGAAATTGATATAAAAGAAAAAATAAAAGAAAGTTTTAAAAAATGGAATGAAATAAATGGAAATAGAATAAATATAGAAAAGGGAGAAAGTAGTAAGTTAGAGTTAACTCTGAATGATAAAGATAAAATATTCACATATCCAATAGAAAAAGGTACTGAAGACAATATTAATATAGAAATAAATGCAAATTTAAATTTAAAAGCACCTGTATTAGAAAATACAAATATTGGAAAGATAAAGGTATATTACAATGCAAAAGAACTATTAGAAATTGATATACTAAATATAAATAAAATAAATAAAAAGAGGATAAAAAATTATATGTCAGATATTTTTAAAAATTATGATAACTACTTAGAAGGAATATTCGAGTCATATTAATACATATAAAAAATTTAAACGATAAAATAAATAATAACACTTGACGAAAACATATATTTTTGGTATCATATTAATGTTACAAAAATATGCGGGAATAGCTCAGTTGATAGAGCGCTGCCTTGCCAAGGCAGAGGTCGCGGGTTTGAGC
>OIYG01001004.1_pt1 | contig 23411 bp, 24 predicted proteins | sample 1587861 | NCBI WGS metagenome assembly OIYG01 (sample SAMN03283272) | human gut metagenome | biome: human-associated habitat; material: feces | host: Homo sapiens | place: Peru | collected 2012 | reverse complement strand
CAAAACATATCAATGGTTAATGTTTTTGGATAACCCAAATTCAAAGGAAGTAGGTGCTATTATGAAAGATAACAAGGAGATAAAAAGTATAGCAGACACTTTAGAGCAAGTAAGTGGAGACGAAAAGCTACGTAGAATTGCAGAACTTAAAGAAAAAGCTATGCTTGACGATAAAGCGGCACTAGATTATGCAACAGAAAAAGGTATTGCAAAAGGTATTGAACAGGGTATTGAAAAAGGTATTAAACAAGGAAGAGCGGAGGGAATGGCAGAAGGCATTGAAAAGGGAAGGCATACGTTAATTACTACCATGTTCAAAAATGGAGCTACGATAGATAGTCTGGAAAAACTAACTGGACTAAACAGAAAAGAATTAGAAAAAATATTGAACATCAGTAAATAGATGTGTTTAAAATAAAAACTCATTAAAACTCCACTCAATACTTTTACTGCTACAGTAGAAATATTGAGTGGAGTTTATATGTTATTTATAGACTAGACTTACATTTTTATTTTCTTATAAACGCACAAATTACTTTAAAACACGACACGTCAAGTGTAGATTACTATTACCAGATGAAACAGTCAGATACCAGCAAAACGCACCGGCATTACTTCCACCACTATAAAGGCCACCGACAACCCCCACTCTGTTATATGTTTCGCTATTTGTGTAGTAATAATCTTTTATAAAACCTGAATAATCTGCTATTTCAGTTGTAAGAGCAATTAGTGGATTTGCGTTATCATATCCAATTGTTTTAACATATCCACTTTTTACAGAAAGTTGATACCCTATTTTTTTATAATCTCCGTCAAACTTATCTGACTCATATGTTTCTGGATTGTAATTTATATATACTTCCCCATTTTGCTTTACATTCATACCATCAACAAATTGATATACATTACCCAAAAAGTCTTCTACTCCCCTGTATATTACTGCAGAACGTCCATTTTTACCCACATAACCAGACTTCATGCCCAGACTATCTGCACTACCTGTATTTTGCGCACATGACCACACACCATGTGAACCAGATACTATATCTATTGGATTACCGTCAAAGAAAATTGTTTGGCCTTTAAGCTCACCATCTACCCTATATTCTTCAATTTTTGTTATTGTCCTATATGTTTCAACGTTACTCACTCTTGAGCCAAGTGACCCTGTTCCTATATCTATCTGTTGTCCTACTTTATATGAACTAAAATTAGTTAGTGCTATTGTTATCGCATTACTACCACTTTGTGTTAATATTGCTTTATCTGTTACTACGTATGTTCCATCATCTTGCTTTGTTTGTGTATATCTAAAATTTGTATTACCGTTGCCTAGCATTGATTGTGAATCATAGTCTGCATATTCCACCAAGTACAACATTTGTAATACAAAATATCTATAATCTAACAATGTATAATCTGTTGCTTTTGCAAGTGTTCTAAATTGTACAATACTCTTGTTTGTTGCTACATTTGCTTTGGCTACACTTTTTAGGCTTGTGCCATCTGCACTAAAGCTTGACATATATCTTCCTATACTAAATTCCTCAGATTTTGTATATCCTGGTTTTTCAAATTCAGATATGTATATGTATTCGTATAGCTTTCCGCCTTCTTGTTTTTGTTCTCTTTTGTAGTAGAACCCTGGTATCTTTGTTAATACATCTCCATTACTTCCATCTGTTTTATAGTTACTTTCTCCATAATATGCTGTTATTTTCTTTGCTGTTGTGTCATAGTTATATGACACAATATCGCTCCATGGATATATGTTATCAAAATCATTGTGGACGTCAGATACTGTGCCAAGACACGCAGCTGCTACTAAGCCTTTACTATTTTCTATTCTTTCCCACGCAGAAGATGTACTTCCTACTTCTCTACGTATTCCATATACTAGTTTTGACTGTATTATTACTTCTCCGTCCTTTACTTCTATAGCTATTAAGTCTATTTGATCATCGCTAAAACCTTGTGACTTTAGCCCTTCTACTATATCCTCTCTTGTAACAACCCCATTTTTCTCTAAATACGAATTTGCATATATTAGATTTGCAGCTTCTTTCATATTAGCTATATCTGATGCATTTTTTGCATTCGTTGCCTCCGCTATTATATTTGTATTACTCAAACTAATTATTACTGTTGCTGCTAATATGCTTAAAACTAATATTGTAACTACTAACACAATAAGCGAAATAGCTTGCTTTTTATTCATTTTCATATATTCCTCTTTCTTTTGAATTACAAACATTCTCTCGTATATTTTTTAACATCTTAGTTTTATCTAAAAGTTCTGTTCCTTTCCATTTAATAAAAGTAAACTCTGGATCTTTACTATTGAATGCTTCTTCTATTTCTTCTATGGTAAAATACTTCACTTCAGCCACTTCTTCTTTTTGAATCAAGAAGTCTCGTTCTGCCATGTCTGTTATGACTACAAATTCATAACCAAAACATGTATTTTCGCTACTTTTATATATTGAACTACAAGTTAAATCTTCTTTTTCTATATTCAAACCAATTTCTTCTTTAATTTCACGAATGGCAGCGTCTTCAGGTGTTTCTCCTGCATCTACATGTCCACCAGTTTTAGCCCATAATCCTGGATTTTTAGCTTTGGTATATGCTCTTCTTTGAAGTAAAATTTTTCCCTCTTTATTCATTATCCAACAAGACACGTGTCTATGAAAAAGTCCTTTTTCATGTGCAGTAACTCTATCTGCGACTTCACCTGTTGGTCCATTTTCTTCGTTAACTATATCTAGAAATTCACTCATTATTTACATCTCTCCCATTTTGTTGTGATACCACAAGGAAGAACAAGACCATTTGAAGTACATTCTATTCCAATCTCTTCTGTCGTTATTTTTCCTATATCTAACAGTTTTGTATTTTTTTCTTTCATTACAATATTTAATAAATTAGATATAACCGTTCCAGATAGTCCTCCAGTGTATGTATTTACTATATAAAACAAAGGATCATCAGATAAAAGCTCTACACACAAATTTGTTAAATTCTCAAGATCTTTTTCTATACTCCAAACCTCTCCCGTTGCTCCTCTTCCATAGCTTGGTGGGTCCATTACAATTGCATCGTATTTATTGTTTCTTCTAATTTCACGTTTTACGAATTTTACAACATCATCTACAATATATCTTACAGGTGCATCTTCTAATCCAGAAGATTTAACATTTTCTTTTGCCCAAGAAACCATTCCTTTAGACGAATCTACATGACATACAGAAGCGCCTGCTTCAAGGCATGCTACGGTAGCGCCACCAGTATATGCAAATAGGTTTAAGACTTTAATTTCACGGTTAGGGTTTCTTTTTAATTCCTCTTTAATCTTGTGACACATATACGTCCAGTTTGTATATTGCTCTGGAAATAACCCTGTATGCTTAAATCCCATTGGCTTTATATTAAATGTAAGGTTATCAAAAGAAGTAGTCCATGATGCAGGAAGACTATTTTTTAATTCCCAATGTCCTCCTCCAGTGTTACTCCTAATATATCTTGCATCCGCCTTATCCCAAAGTTTTGGGTTTTCTTTTTTACTCCATATTATCTGTGGATCTGGCCTAATTAAAATGTATTTTTCCCAGCGTTCTAATTTTTCACCATTTGCCATATCTAAAAGTTCGTAATCTTTGTTTTTACTCACTACTTGCATATTTTTACCTCCTTTTAAGTAATTATTACTAGGTGAACTATTTTGAAAATTTTTGTTGCTAGTATAAAAAATTTAAAATATATATTTTTATCTATATTAATTACTGCTATTATTTGTTATATGTTATTTAATTCACAAATTGTCGTACTATCTATTAAAACCAATGTTGATTTGTTTTTGTACAAACTTATCCCCTCTGTTTTTCCATACATATTTTTGACTAATATTTTAATAGAAAGTGGTATGATTTTTAACTTGTCTTTTGGCTTGTCCAAAATAGCCTCCAAAATATTTAACATTACACCAATATGTTGCCCAACTGTTATTATATCTTTACTTATGGGATACCCTAATGCTGCAAAATACATTACCACACTTTATGCAAATAATCTAATCGATTCAAAGCGTGCCCAAATGTTACTAGGCTTTACAAGCAATGCATCGCCTGCATACATTATATCTACATTAGGTCTTGCTTTTTACAACAGTTTTGCACTTGGCATAATACTTTTAATATCTCACGTATTATCTTCTTTAATACTTGGAATAATCCTTGGAATTAAATATAAAAATATTATACAACAAACTTCTAGTATTTCATATATTTACCCTAAAAAAACTAAAGGTTTTGAAGTAATTTCTAATAGTATTTGGAATACATTAAAAACTTTAGGTCTAATCTTTTGTTTTATGGCTATATTTTCAAGCATAACTAAACTTATATGTAACACACTAAATTTAAACAAAGATTTTTCCGCAATAATTTCGTGTATCACTGAAATTACAAATGGTTTGTGTGATGTATCTTGTGCAAACTTTGATATGATAATAAAAATACTTATAACCTCGTTTGGACTAAGCTTTGGTTCTTTTATGATAATCTACCAAATATATGCAGTAGCTCATACATGTAATGTAAATGTATTTATATTTATAAAACACAAAGTTATACAAGGAATATTTTCTACAATTATTACATACGTACTTTTAAAGATTTCCAGTTTTGAATTACCTGTTACGCCAGTTTTTTCAAACATACAAAATACTGGCATACAAAACTACCACTCCTTATTTATATTATTTATAACTATCACATCAATCTTTTTTTCATTAAAATTCTCAAAAACTAAACGGCTAGAGAAATCTCTAGCCGTCTGAATAAGGGGGATAATGTTTAATATGAGGGTACTTATATTATTATCACGTTTTGCATAAATTATACATAAAGGAGATGATATTTTGGATAATAGAAATTTTTTTGATCCATATGCACAGTTTGGAGTATCAAGCACACCACCTGCATATGTACCACAGCCATCAAATTCAACTAATGAATATATGGGACCTGCAATAACGCCTAAAGAATTTTACGAGCAACAAGAAGTATATTATAGATATTTAATAACTATGATGGAATACAACTTAAAATCTCGTGAATACGAAAAAGTAATGCGCCAAGAAAAAAATAACAATAATAAAAACATGGGATAACACATATAAAAAAATTAGACTAACTTTATTGTAAAAGTCAGTCTAATTTTTTTATCATATATTTTTTACCATATTATATTCTAATTACTGCACCCATTGTTTGTGAAGATAAATAACTTCCAGATGTAGATTCCTTATTTGTTCCACCACTAAGTATTACAACATCCCCTTTATTTATCTTTTCTTCTGATATTAGTTTATCTAAACCAGTGTTTAGAAGTTTATCAAAATCATGTTCATTCTCTACATATATAGTTTCAATTCCCCATTGCATTGCAAGTTGCAAATATGTCTTGTAATTTGAAGTAATTACATATATTGGACACTCTGGTCTTAAGCTAGATAAAACTGCTGGTGTTTTTCCAAAGTCTGAAATACATACAATTGCCTTTGCTTCAGTAAACATAGCACTACTACATACAGAAAAGTTTATTCTTTTTCTGAATATATCTGAATTCTTAGGATCTTCTGGTATATCTTTTACGTAAGCACCCATCTTTTCAACATTACGTTTCTTAAATCTATTCCAGTAGTCAATATTTGCTTCAACTTCTTCTGCAATTTTTCCCATAACCTTAATACATTCTACTGGATATTTTCCGCTTGCAGTTTCACCAGATAACATTATGCAACTTGTTCCATCATATATTGCATTGGCTACGTCAGATACCTCAGCTCTAGTTGGTCTTGGATTATTTACCATAGACTCTAACATTTGAGTTGCAGTAACAACGATTTTTCCTGAAGCAATACATTGTTTTATCATAGATTTTTGAATTACAGGAAGTTTTTCAATAGCTACTTCAACCCCCATATCTCCTCTTGCTACCATAAGTCCATCTGCTACTTCAAGAATTTCAGATATATTTTCTACACCCTCTTCATTCTCTATTTTAGCAATTATTTTAACACGTTCTCCACCAATACTATTTACATATTCTCTTAATTCAACAATATCCTCTTTTCTTCTCACAAAAGAAGCTGCGATATAATCTATATCATTTTCAATACCAAATTTAATATCTTCTCTATCTCTGTCTGTCATAAAATCTAGGCTAAGTTTAAGACCTGGTATATTTACACTTTTCTTAGACTTAACTATTCCTGTGTTTTCAATAGTACATTCTACAAAGCTATCTGTAACATTATCTACTCTAAGCATTACAAGTCCATCATTTAAAAGAATTTTTGTGCCTTCCTTTACATCTTTTGTTATATTTTTATATGTAACATATGATACATCTTTATTACCAATAACTTCTTTTGTAGTTAATGTAAATTTATTACCTTCTTCAAGAAGTATTTCTGGCGCATCAAAATCTCCCAAACGAATTTCTGGTCCCTTTGTATCCAACATTAAAGCTACACTTGAACCCAATTTTTTATTAGTATCCTTTATTAAATCTATCTTAGACTTATGCTCTGGATATGTTCCATGAGACATATTAAGTCTTGCTACATTAAGTCCTGCTTTCACCATTGCCTCAAATACTTCTGGTTTTTCTGAAGCTGGTCCTATTGTTGCAATTATTTTTGTTTTTCTCATTTTACCTTTTCCTCCCCTTAATTAAAAATTTTCCAAGATTATAAATTATATTACTATTATGTAAATTTGTCAACGGAAAATACATAATTTATTCAATAATTCAAATCACACGCAAAAATTATATCACATATAAACATTACTTACTAGTTTTTTAATTTACATTATCATGTTTTTATTTCCATAAAAAAACATATCTTGTATACAGTATTTTTATGCAAAATGAAATCTACTTAGTATTATTGTTATTTATGAATTTTTGCAATATTTTTATTGTACAAACACACAAAAGGAATACTTTCATAATATATTAGTATAAACGAGGCGAGGGTTATGGATAATATATGCTACACAGTAATAATTAGACAACAGATGTGTCAAAGTGGAACACCAGTCACACGTGAAAATGCATATTCTAATGTTAGCCAAAATAGCACCTTAGAACTCCTTAATGGCTATACATTAAGTATTTCAATCTCCACTAATAACACATCGAATTTGAGATTTACAAATACAATGTTTGGAATAGACATACAATTTAACATAGCAAACGATACGGTTGTTACTTTTGATTTACCAGTGGAAAATACAATTTTTAGAGTAAGCGTATTTGTTCAAGCAAGATGTTGTAAAGAATCTTGTAATAATTAGGAGGAGTATTTATGAACACATTTTCAGTAACTCTAACAATAAATGACTGTTGCTGTACAAGATGCTGTACCTCAAACAAAGAAACTACTAGAATTATAACTAATTCTACTGAGTTTATTTCTTTGCAAAATGGTTACTACATAAGAGTTTTAAGTGCCACTACAAGTTATGCACTACTCGAAATAACTAATGGCTCAATCTACTACATACGCAAAGCTTTCTTAAATATTCCTATTAACCTTTGTTTAAGTGATAACTGTCCCGTACATAGAATATCCATTACCGTAACTTCAATTACTATATCTTAAAAAACAAAGTCGCTTTTTTAAGCGGCTTTGTAATCTTAATTATTCAATTGATTTAAATGCTTTCATTCCAAGATATTTAGCTTTGTCTCCTAGTTCTTCTTCAATTCTTAATAGTTGGTTATATTTACATACTCTATCTGTTCTAGAAGGAGCGCCTGTTTTAATTTGTCCTGCATTTAATGCAACAACAAGGTCTGCTATTGTTGTATCTTCTGTCTCACCAGAACGATGTGATACAACTGCTGTATATCCTGCTTCATTTGCCATTTTAATTGCAGCAAGTGTTTCGGTTATTGTCCCTATTTGGTTTACCTTTATCAATATTGAATTTGCAACACCTAAATCTATTCCTTTTTTAAGACGTTCTACATTAGTTACGAATAGGTCATCTCCTACTAATTGAATCTTTTTACCAAGTCTATCTGTTAAACGTTTCCAACCTTCCCAATCTTCTTCTGCAAGGCCATCTTCTAGTGACACTATTGGATACTTTTCAGCCATTGTTTCCCAGTAAGAAATCATTTCATCTACTGTAAACAATTTATCTGTTTTCCAGAAATAATATGAACCTTCATGGCCAAGCTTTTTGGCTTCATCATACATTTCAGTTGCAGCTGCATCTACTGCAATTTTAAAATCTTTACCTGGCACATATCCTGCAGCTTTTACAGCCTCAACTATGTATATAAACGCTTCTTCATCTTCTTTAAGGTTAGGTGCAAAACCACCCTCATCTCCTACTGCTGTGCTATATCCTTTAGATTTTAAAACAGCTTTTAAATTATGGAATACTTCTGCACACATACGAAGTGCTTCATGAAAGTTTGGTGCACCAACTGGCATTATCATGAACTCCTGTATATTTACACTGTTATCTGCATGCTTTCCACCATTTAAAATATTCATCATAGGAACTGGAAGAGTTACTCCGTCATTTGCAATATATTTAAACACAGGTAATTTTTCACTGTCTGCCGCTGCACGCATCACTGCCATAGATACTCCAAGTATTGCATTTGCACCAAGACGTCCCTTGTTATTTGTACCGTCTAATTCAATCATTTTCTTATCTACTGCTTCTTGATCATATGAATTCATGCCTATTACATTAGCTGCTATTACATCATTTACATTGCTAACTGCTTTAAGTACTCCTTTCCCAAGGTAACGAGATTTATCTTGATCTCTTAACTCAACTGCTTCAAATGCACCTGTGCTTGCTCCTGATGGAACTATAGCACGACCAAATGCGCCATTTTCAAGTGTAACATCAACTTCTACAGTTGGATTTCCTCTTGAATCTAGCACCTCACGTGCATGTACTTTCTCAATTTTCATTTCTTTCATAACAATACTTCCTTTCAAAATTTATTTATTGTTTCTTTTGTATAAGTGACATACCTGTCATTTCTTTTGGTTTAGTAAGACCCATAAGGTCAATCAACGTTGGAGCAACATCTGTAAGCGCACCAGACTTTATAGCAGAAACTCTATCAGATACCACAATTATTGGTACATTAAATGTTGTGTGTGAAGTTATTGGCTCTCCTGTTTTTAAGTCTATCATTTGCTCACAATTTCCGTGGTCTGCTATAATTATTGCTTCTCCACCAATTTCTTCTAGGCAAGTTATAATCTTACCTAAACATTCATCTACAACCTCAACTGCTTTTACAGCAGCTTCAAGGTTTCCTGTATGTCCTACCATATCTCCATTAGCAAAGTTTAATATTATAACATCAGTTTTTGCCTCATGTAAAACATCTAGCACTTTATCTGTAACTTCATAAGCAGACATTTCGGGTTTAAGGTCATATGTTGCAACCTTTGGAGATGGGACAAGTATTCTACTCTCATTAAGGTTTGTAGCTTCTTCTCCTCCATTTAAAAAGAATGTAACATGAGCATATTTTTCTGTTTCAGCTATTCTTAGCTGTGTATATCCTCTTTTTTCTAAGAATTCCCCTAAACCATTTACTATTTTTTCTTTTTTATATGCAACTTTTACATTTTTAAGAGACTTATCATATTCTGTCATGCAAACAAATTTAACACCCTTTATCTGTCCAGTTTTTCTTGTAAAACCATCAAACTTTGCATCCATTATACTGTGCGTTATCTCTCTTGCTCTATCTGGTCTAAAGTTTGCAAATACTACAGTGTCACCTTCTTCAAGTTTTGCTATAGGTTCTAAGTCATCTCCTGTTATAACTATAGGGGAAATAAACTCATCAAAAACTTGAGCTTCATATGACATCTCAACTGCCCTTTCAGCAGTTTTACTTTTCTTACCTTCGCCATATACTATTGCATTATATGCAGTTTCTATTCTGTCCCAACGATTATCTCTATCCATAGCATAAAATCTGCCCATAAGAGTTGCAATTTTTCCAACACCAATTTCTTTTATAGCATTTTCAAATTGTCTAATAAACTCAACTCCAGATGTAGGAGAAGTATCTCTTCCATCCATGAAAGCATGTAAATATACCTTAGTTATTCCCTCACGTTTAGCCATTTCAAACAGTGCTATTATATGATCAATATGACTATGTACTCCTCCATCAGACAAAAGTCCAAATACATGAAGTTTACCATTGTTTTGTTTGCAATTTGTAAACGCTTCCTTTAATACTTTGTTCTTGAAAAAATTGCCATCTTCTATTTCTTTAGATATCAACGTTAAATCTTGGTATATTACACGTCCTGCCCCAATACTCATATGGCCCACTTCAGAATTACCCATTTGTCCTTCTGGAAGTCCCACACTTAAACCACTTGTCTTTAAATTTGAATTAGGGTATTTATTTATTAGCCTGTCTATATTAGGTGTAGATGCCATCTTAAAAGCATTACCTGTCTCTGTGTCATTTAGTCCAACTCCATCTAATACAATTAACATATATTGTTTATCTTTCATACGTTTTCCTTTCTGTCTTTTTGTGTTAGTATCATGTCTACAAATTCAGGTTTTAAACTTGCTCCTCCAACTAGCACACCGTCTATATCTACTTTATTCATAATGTCTTCTATGTTACTTAAATTAACACTGCCACCATAAAGTATAGATATTTTACCTGCCACATCTTCTCCGTACATTTTCTTTATTGTATATCTAATAAATTCACACATATCTTGAGCAATATCTGGAGTTGCAGTAACGCCAGTTCCTATCGCCCATATAGGTTCATATGCTATTATACTTTTCTCTATTTTCCTTGAATCTATTCCAGAATATGCTTTTCTTAACTGCATTTCAACAAAATCTTTGTAATCTCCACTTTCTCTTTGATTTAGACTTTCGCCTACACAAAGAATTGGTACAATATTACTGTCTAATAAAACTTCCATTTTTTTATTTACAGCTTCATCAGTTTCAGCAAAATATTGTCTTCTTTCACTATGCCCTATTATACAATAAGTAACTCCTATATCTTTTAGCATTTCTACACTTACTTCACCAGTAAATGCTCCAGCAGGCATAAAATACACATTCTGAGCACCAAGTGAAATATCCGTTTCATTTAATTTTTCATGAACTCTATCTAAGGAAGTAAAAGGTGGGCATACAACCACCTTTACACTCTGTTTTTTATCTAACCTTACATTTATAGAATTAATTATTGAAATGGCCTCACTTGTAGTTTTGTTCATTTTCCAATTACCAATAATATATTTTTCTCTCATATATACCTCTTTATCAATTTAAAACAATATACTCTGAAACACATTCTTGGTTTACCCAACTAGGCTCAAAAGCTTTACTAGAAAACTTAAACTTTAAAAATCCATTATCATTTAAGTGCCATGTTCCAATCCATTTTACTGGTCTATTTAAATTCAAGGCACTCCAATCATTAGATGAAAGTGTTTTGTTTATATTCTTAATACTTCCTCTCAGGGCTTGTTCATCTGTGATAGTTCCATCTAAAAGTTTTGAACTTAACACAGCAGAAATTTCTTCAAATGTCTGCACAAATTCGTCTTTCATTTCACTTGTATCATATAATTGTTTTGCTTTTAATGCACTTTCTTCACTATACTCGTTGTCTACATTTAATGTATAAATGACATTTTTGCTAAAGGCATTTACGCAAACAATAATAGAAATTATTAAAGTTAATGCTATCGCAGAAAATATAACTAGTATAAAACGTTTTTCATTCATATATTGTCCCTCCGGCACTATTTATCCAAAAGTGCTTCTATTCCTGGTAAAGTTTTTCCTTCCATAAACTCTAATGATGCTCCTCCACCTGTAGATATGTGAGTCATCTTGTCTTCAAAGCCTGCTTTTATTACTGCAGCAGCACTATCTCCTCCGCCTATTATGCTTATAGCGCGAGATTCTGCTATAAATCGTGCAAGCTCATTTGTACCTTGAGCATAGTTTGAAAACTCTGCAACTCCCACAGGGCCGTTCCATACAACAGTACCTGCATTTTTTATTTCTTCTTCAAACATAGCTAAAGTCTTTGGACCAATGTCTAATCCCATAAGTCCATCTGGTATATTAAATGCATCTGCATAGCCTTTATTAGCATCATTTGAATAACTATCTGCTGTATAAACATCTGACGTTATAAGTACTTTTACTCCTTTTAGTTTAGCCTGTGCCAAAATCTCAGTTGCCTCATCAAGCTTATCTTCTTCACACAATGATGTACCAATCTTACCACCAAGTGCTTTTATAAAAGTAAAGGCCATACCTCCACCAATAAGCAAAGTATCTACTTTGTTAATTAGCTCTGTTAATACAGATATTTTACTAGATACCTTGGCACCACCAATTATTGCTACGAGTGGTCTTACAGGGTTATTTATTCCTTTATCTAGTGCATCAAGCTCTTTTTTTATTAAATAACCACAATAAGCTGGTAAAAATTCAGTTACTCCTACAGTTGACGCGTGTGCTCTATGTGCAGTTCCAAATGCATCATTTACATATATATCTGCAAGTGAAGCAAGAGATTTTGAAAACTCGCGGTCATTTTCTTCCTCTTCTTTAAACTTTCTAACATTTTCAAGAAGAACTACATCTCCGTCTTGCATTTTATCTACAGCTTCTATTACACTAGGACCTATTACATCTTGAAGTAAAGGCACTTCTTTATTTAATAGTTCAGAAAGCCTTTTAGCAACAGGCATTAAGCTTAAATTATCTTTATGTTTCCCTATATGAGAACAAAGGATAACACGTGCACCGTGGTCTATTAAGTAGTTAATTGTAGGAAGTGACTCAACTATTCTTTTATCGTTTGTAATGATATTTTTATCTTCTGTGTCAAGTGGCACATTAAAATCACATCTTACTAATACTTTCTTTCCTTTAACGTCTACATCCTCAATTGTTTTTTTGTTTAACATTCATCTCACCTCAAGATACAATTATTTGTTATCTACTTCGTACATATGCTCTATTAAATCTAAAGTTTTATTTGAATAACCCCATTCATTATCATACCAAGCAACCAATTTTACAAAAGTATCGCTTAAAGCAATACCTGCTTTTACATCAAATATACTTGTGTGAGGGTCATGGATAAAGTCTGAAGAAACTACTGCATCTTCTGTATAGCTCATGATACCTTTCATTTCAGTTTCACATGCTTCTTTAATTTTTGCAACTATTTCATCATAAGTTGCAGGTTTTTTTAGTCTACAAGTTAAATCTACAACAGATACATCAAGAGTTGGTACTCTAAATGACATACCAGTAAGTTTTCCATTTAATTCTGGAATTACTTTTCCTACTGCTTTAGCAGCTCCTGTAGATGATGGAATAATGTTATATGTTGCAGCTCTTCCACCTCTCCAGTCTTTTTTAGAAGCTCCGTCAACCGTTTTTTGAGTTGCTGTTACAGAGTGAACTGTAGTCATAAGTCCTTCTTCTATACCAAAATTATCATTTACAACTTTAGCTAAAGGTGCTAGGCAGTTTGTAGTACAAGATGCGTTAGATACAACATTCATATCTTTTGTGTATTCTTTTTCATTTACGCCAACTACAAACATAGGTGCATCTTTAGAAGGTGCAGATATAACTACTTTTTTAGCTCCACCTTTAAAATGTTCTGATGCTTGTTCAGTTAATGTAAATACACCTGAAGATTCTACAATATATTCTGCTCCTGTTTCATTCCATGGAACAAGAGCTGGTTCTTTTGAATTATATACTTTAATTTTTTTACCATTTACAATTATACCATCTTCTACAACATCTACTGTTGCATTAAGTTTTCCATGTATTGTATCAAACAACAACATGTACTTCATATATTCTTTATCTATGAAAGGGTCATTTATTGCTACAACTTCCGTATTTTCCCTTTCTAATGATGCCCTTAGCACCAAACTTCCGATTCTTCCAAATCCGTTAATTCCAATTTTCATATTTAATACCTCCATTTATACGTATATTTTATATCACTAAAAATGAATTTTCAAGTAATATATACATATTAGTATTAGATTTTTAAGCTAAAAATATGTATATAACACAAAAAAGCGAAGAATTACACAGGCTGTTATGCACAGCTTATATAATATCTTCACTTATAGTATTAAATTACAAGATATACTGCCTTATATAATTTACTTTTGCTTTATACCTTTAAATATATAGAGGAGTCAATGTAACGTAAGCATTAAGCGCACCTGCAGGTAATACAAGGTTTGTAACAATTACTGATGCTCCAAGTGATAACGTATCTCCCGCTGCTAGTGCAATTATAATAGATCCAGACATTTCGCCAACATCATCTCTTAAAAGAAGCCTTGAAGAATTTATTTCGGTTCCATTTTGGTAAAGGCTTAATGCAGAGCCAGCAGTACTTGAGGCATTAAAACCATAATTTACAAGATAAGTTCCAGCATTAGTTACTGTTATAGCAGTAGAAGTTACATTAGAATTTTTGAAAGCATTAGTCAAATTAAAGTCTACTAAATTTCCTATCGCTGTTAATGTTTGAGCCGTATTTTTTTGTAATTGTGCTACCGCTAGTGTGTCTGTCGCAGCAGGACCTGTTGGGCCAACCGCACCAGCTGCTCCTGCTGGTCCCTGAACTCCTTGGGCACCTTGTATACCCTGAGCGCCTTGTGGACCTGTAGCACCTGTAGCTCCAGTAGGTCCAGTTGGGCCAGTTGGGCCTGTTACACCTTGAGCGCCTTGTATACCTTGTGGTCCCATTGGTCCTACATTACCTGTGGCACCTGCTGCCCCTGCTGGTCCAGTAGCTCCCTGTGGTCCTTGTAATCCTTGAACACCTTGTGGACCTGTTGGACCCATTGGGCCAGGTACACCCTGCAAACCTTGAACACCTTGCGGACCAGTACAATATATTGTATTGTATGGCATACATTCTCTTTTGTTGTTACTTGCGCAGCAAGAATTCATAAAATATACTCCCTCCTAGCATATATCTCAATATATACTATGGCCTTTTGACAATATTTGTTACATAAAAAAGCCATAGTGCATATACACCATGACTTTAAAACTATTACATTTCAACGTTTATTATAGCAGAATCAGATATATTACCATTAACATCTTTTCCATAAATCAAGTACTCACCAGATGAAGTTATCTCAAATTCTTTTGTATACTCCCAATTAGCTGTACCAACATTTGGAGTAGCACCAGATTCCACCTTTAAGCATGTGAACATTACGATGTTTGCAGATTTATCTTTTATCTTTATTACACCACCGTTTTCTCTATTTTCATAACAAACTGAAAAGTCCATGATTGGCTTTTGTGTAACACTACTTAAGTTGTTTTTCTCTTCAACTATATTTCTGTTACTAAGTCTTGCTATTCCTATACCAATAGTAACAAAAACTGACACAATTACAAGTGAAAAAACTACTAAAACAATTATACTTAATCCTTTTTTATCTTTCATATATAATCCTCCCATTACATATTTTGTTATGTGTGTCTATGTATTATACCTTGCCTGTTTACTTTACGTATTTAAGTATCTCACAAATAGTAACTAATTTGCAATAGTTATATAAAATATTTTTATATTTTTTTTGCTTGTTCCATCTTTCTTTGTGCTTCTTTCTTTTTAGCATCTTCTCTTTTATCATAAAGCTTCTTACCTTTGCATAAGCAAAGCTCTACTTTAACATATCTTCCTTCAAAACCAAGTTTACGTGGTATTAAAGTATATCCTCCTATTTTAATCTTACCTACAAGTTTATTTATTTCTTCTTTATGAAGTAATAACACTCTATCTCTTAATTCTGGTACATTGTTATAACTTGCTTTATCATACGGAGCAATATATACATTCTTTAATATAACCTCTCCAGAACGTATCAAAGCAAATCCATCTTTTAAGTTTACTTTTCCGTCTCGTATAGATTTAACTTCACTACCTTTTAGAGCGATTCCACAAATAAAAGTTTCTACTACTTCGTATCTAAAATTCACTTCTCTATTTGTTGCTACTACTTTCATATTCATTTCCTTTCATTATGTTAATATATCTACCAGCCAATTCCTCTTTAGAAACTGACGTTACTATATTATCCCATGGCAAAACTGAATGCACACTTATTTCCTCTAACATTGCCTTTGTATCTATATTTGCCTCATTTAGAGCAACTCTCCATGCATCATAATTAAAGCTGTTTTCCAAGAAATCAAAATTAGCACCAAGCTCTACTGCTTTACATATAGCCTCACACATTCTTGCATCTCCCCTTGCAAGTATGGTTGCTAGCTCACTTTGTATAAAATTATCAAAAGTTAATTTTATATACTCATTTGTATTTCTTTCACTTAAGTATTTAGCTTTCATTTCAAGTTTTGCATGATTGTTTACAGGTGCAAATTCCAAGACAGTATGTGGTAATGGAGAAAAACCACACATATCTAACTCTACTATATATTTGTCTGGGAGCTGACTATATTCCTCGGTATATATTTTAATAATTTTTGAAGCTACTGAAAAAATATTATTTAAGTTCTCATATGTTTCTTTAGGAATACCCAATACATATTTTAATCTAATCTTATTAAATCCTGCTCTAAATACTTTTCTTGAAATAGAAAGTATTTTTTCTTCATCCATTGAAATACCCAATATATTTCTTAATTCTTCAGAAGAAGAACCTACTATAACTGTTGGCACTTCACCTGTTAATTTATATTGTTCTTTTAAATATGGAAGAAGCCACAAGTTATCCTCAGTAAGTTTTACCTCCATAAAAGATATTCTTTCTACATTAGGTTTTTCTAGTTCTTTTATTTTTGATACCAATTCATCTAAACCATCGTAATCTCCATAACAATTAGTTATTATGTTTATGTTTCTATTTCCTGTAGCTTCAATTCCTTTTTTGATATCACTTAAAGCATGAGGAATATCTTTCTTTTCTACCCCTGAATATATAAATTTATGCTGACACATGTTGCAGCCTCTATTACATCCAAGAGTTAATGCTACCATTACACTATCCATGGGTGACGAAACAAGTGGGCTTAATTGATATGGTGCCATCACTTGATCATTTAATCTTTTACCATATGTTACAGTTATTTTTTCGTCATCTTTGTTTATAGCAGGTATATATACGCCCTCTATTTTAGTTAGAGTAGCTAGAAATTCACTTTTTGTTTTATTTTCTTTTTTACATAGGATATACTTATCCACAATTTGCTCAGATATTCTTGTCATGTCTCCTAAAATAAATATATCCACCATCTTACTCATTGGTTTAGGATAAAGGGCGGCATCTCCTCCCATTATAATTATTGGATAGTCTTTATCTCTTTTGTTAGCGACCAAAGGAATGTTTGCAAGCATCAACATATGCAAAAATGTAGTATATGTTAAAGGCGAACTAAGCTCAGTAAACAACATGTCCATATTTTTTAAGCTCGTCTTAGAATCTAATGTATAAAGCTCTTCTTTATGTTCTTTTAAAACACTCTCAAAGTCTGGCATTATTGCAAAACATCTATCTAATACACACTCTCTTTTTTTATTCAAATTATAATACATTTGTCTAAGTGTTATACTTGACATCGCCATTTCGTACGGAAAAGGTAGTAACAAAGCGGCTTTACATACAATGTTACCTCTTTTTACTATACTTCCTACTTCTGTTCCTATATATCTTGCTGCCGTATCTACATTTTTTAAATTACTTAATTCTAACATTTAATCTCCTTCATATCTTTGCCAATACTCATCTTCTCCTACACTAGTAAATATTGTTTTTAGTGCAGTAGTTATACTATTCATCTTGTTTATTATTTTTTTAGCCTTATTATTTTGTGAATATTCTTCTTTACTTGTCATCATTTCTCCAAAAACTTCAGCTCTGTCCTCTTGAACAGAAAATTTAGAGTAAAGTGTAACAAAGCACAAATCATTTTCACTATCTAGTCCATATACATATTTATTTGTTATATTACTGATACTATTGGTATATTTAAAATTATCTGGATTATATGTGCTCCAAAATTCATATACCATGTCTATGTTATATTCAAGCTTTATATAATACTCAATAATATGGTAGAATTCATGATGCATAGATTTTGCAAAATCTGGATCATTAGATAAAAAAATATTAAAATTTCCAGAAGAAGTCCTATTTGCTAACGCAATATTACTATTGTTGAAGTTTTTAACCAGATATATTGATATTTTATATCCAGATCTTTGAATCTCATCAATCATTCCTTTAGGATATTTTGAAAGTTCTGTGTTGATGTTTTGAAGCATATTTAAAGTTGCTCTTTCATCATACAATACATTTGCATTTACGCTAGGTGCAATTTCTTTTAAAAAGCTTCCATAATATACATTTATATTATAATACTTTTCTATTGTATTTTTAACTTTAAGTATTGTTGCAGCCATGTCTGCATTTGAATCATACTTAACTTCATCTATTATATCTATGCTCTCAAAACGATTGGTGTCCGTCATTTGGACCATAATAATACGTGTAATACCAACTATACATATCAATGTTAAGAATATAAATATATTGACAGTTACAGAATACTCTTTCCTATTTGTCGTTTGCACTGGCTTTTCTCCTTTCTCTTTAGTTATTTTCCAATTCTTCCACCATAATAATTTGTTTTATATAATCTGAATTGATATTTTTAAATTCATCATCACTTAACGTTGCTACACCACTGTTTATAGCCAAAATACACTTTACAACGCTTTTACCTAATTTATCTTTATAATTCAACACATCTTGTATGCTATCTACTAAACTTTGAATCTTTAAATTATCATTTACATTTAGGTTGTTTATAGTTATTGTTGCAATCATTCCATCTGGTACAAGTGTAGCATCTGAAAACTCATAACTTAAATTTGCTTTGAAATTTTCTTTAGAAATATTTACATTTGATCTAAGAGTACCGTTCATATATTCCTTCCACTCAGCAAAATTAAGAGCAATAATATCTTTACCTGCTTTTATTGTAACGGTGCCATCTAGTACCTTTAATCTATACAAATATTCATTAAAGCTTCCCGTAATATATTGATACTTTTCCACTGTATACTCTGTTATACCAGCTTCATTTAAATATGATTTAACTTCTGACTTGGATTTTATATAACTTATAACATTACCATATCTACAAGAATATGCTACAAGAGTAGAAATGGTTAGTACCACCATTATAACTATATCAACTATTTTCTTCCTAGTTGACAAATGTTTTACCAATCTATGATCTAGTACAAAATCTTTAATACATAGTCCAACTATAATACCGCAAGAGACTACACTTGCAGCCATTAAAGTGCTAGTCAAAGTTTCTATAGTCAAATTATACTTAAAAAGGCTTGCCATAAATGTTGTTATGGTTGAAAGTACTACTGTAAGTACAGGATGATAAAATTTATTAACACCCAATATTCCTAATATAAAAAGCCAAGGAAAAACTATAAACAAATGTGGACCCACCACAGTTAAATCGGATATAAAAAATGTAAATAATACATATATTAAGCCTTGTGTAAATATCGTCTTTCTCTCTACTTTTGTAAGGTACATGTCTGACATAACTCTACCCCATTTCATTTGCTACATTATATACCAACTAAAGCATACAAGTCAATTAACAATAGACATAATTAAACATAAAAAATACATGAGCAAGAGAATCTTTATCTCAGCTCATGTACAATATTTTTATAAAGCCAATATAAATTTTAACAATAATATTTTCGTATTATTTTTAATCAATAACTTTTCTTCTTTCTTTAACTGTGTTTTTGCAAAACTCTTACAAAACTCCAGCATTTCATCAAACGTATACAACTTATACTCGTTAATATTGGCATACATTCCAATTTGTTCAAATACAGCAACAAGCAACTTTTGGTATGTTGACTTGTCTTTTTTTGCTATCTTTGATGAAATATGTGGTAATACCTTCTCAAACAATATCTTTTTAGGTTCTTGTTCTTTTACTTCACGAGAAAGATTCATATATGCTATAAGTTCCGTTATGTTTTCATCAGTAACGTTACATAGCATGTCAAACACAGAGCTTTCTTCTTTAGGTATAATATAATACTCTTTTCCTAGATATCCTTTTATTACTCTAATAGCATCAAAATATCCCATAGCAATATTTTTTCTCATAGTGGCATTATCTGTAAATAATATTCCTCCCAAATCCTTTGATGCAGTTATAGTGTAGATGTTCAAGTTTTTCCTGTTGATTTTCCTTGATACTCCTATAGCCTCTGTACGAATTTCAAATATATCTTTTACTTTTTTATCCACCAATAGCTTTAACGGACAATTATCATAAAATCCACCGTCAATATACTTTTTACCATCCACAAGATTTGGCATTTTAAATACAGGCAAATTAGAGCTTGCAAGTACATAATCTACAACTTTACCCTTAGCAATATCTTCTTTATATACATATACTGGTTTCTTGTCTGAAAGAGAAACTGTTACCATTCCATACTCTACCTTTGAGGCTCTTAATTTTTCTTCATCAATATATGTTTCATATAACTGTCTTAGCTTAGTTGTATCTATTCCTCCATCAGATATACTTTTAGTAACATAATTATACATATACTTTACAGAAGCAATATCCATTTTTCTCTGGTTTACCTTTACCAATTCTTTTTTATCAAAATCTATGGCAATAGTACTATCACCATTATACCAAACATCATATAATTTATCAAAATCACCTTGTGCTACAACAGCCGCATTAAACGCTCCAATGGATGTTCCAACTATTATACCTATATCAAATCCACATTCATATATTGCCTTCAATGCTCCCATATGATAAGCACCTTTAGTGCCTCCACCTTCTAACGCTACTCCGTACATAAAACGCTCCTAATAATTAACTTTTTCTACCCCAGTTAAAATATATTTACCATCTACATTTTTTAATGTATATCTAAACACTGGTAATGTGTTCTTATATTCTTTTTGCCATACAGAATAATCTTGTATATCTTCGTAATTGTCAAATGTTTTAACTATATCGTTTCCGTTTTTGTCACCTATTACAACAACTGTCTTTTCTTCTTCCTGATGCCAACTACCATTTATCTCGTTAGTATATACATAAGTGTAATTATCATCTTTTGTAGCATATTTTAATAATTGAGTCATGTATACATTTTCCATTCCTACAGGCACTATGCAATACATTCCTGTTTCGGGATAATAATAGTAAAGAGATTTAGTTATATCCATTTCAGTCACATTTTCTTTGTTAATAGCAACTCCATTTCCAAATATCTCCTCTACAATAGCATCTACATGGCTTGCTGCATAATTTGGATTTTCTTCTTTGGAAACCAATGTCATTGCACATGTTAGCATAAAGTTATCTGTAAATGGCGCAAATTCTTCTGAATAAACTAATGGCAATTTGTTAAATAGTTCTTCTGCTGTTTTTGTATCTAACTCTTTTTCTTTTACCGTTGTAACGGGATCATTATTTCCAATATCTACATTATCTCCTGTATTATTTTTGTTACCATTATTAGTATTGTTATTTTTATCACTGCCACTAGTTGCAATAATAACAATTGCTATAATAGCTATCACTATGCATACTACCATAATAATAATTTTAGTTTTTTTACTCATCTGAATCTCCTCCATTGTTAACTACCTCCTAATTCTAACTATATTCATCTGACCAAAGGCCAACTTTATTTTCTCTTGCTTGTTTCTCTAAAACCTTAAATTCTTCTACATATTTAACATTTGGTGGATATGTTGCAATTTTTGCCATTCCACTTTGAAGTAGCATTTTATTAAACATTACACCATCAATGTATACATATGCAAGTATTCTTCCATATTTATCTGTTTCTTGCACATCTAATTCAAGAGCTACTTCTTTATTAAGTAATTTTTCTTTTGTATAATTATTTGCAATTTTGCCAAACTCTGTATTTTTTTCTTTATTAGGATGTACACTTTCAGGTGTATCTACACCAATTAGCCTTACTTTAAAACTATCTTCGCCTTGGCTTAGAACAATAGTATCTCCATCCACAACTCTAGTTACAGTGTATTTTGTTGTATCCTTAAAAGAATTAGTCTCGGTCAAATCATCTTTATTTGTTATAATTCCAGCTTCATTTAAAAGATATGCAACTACAACAATTGCTAGGCCAAAAAGTATATTATATACCTTTTTCTTCATACCCTTTGTCATTAGTTATCACCGAGAATATATTACCATTTTATATAAATTATTACAACAATTTATATACTTTTTCTATGCTATTTTTTAACATTTATTTAAAATAAACTATGAATAGTAACAAATATTTGCCATAAAATGTTATAGGTGAATTTTTAATGCGTATTATTAAATTTAGGAAATGGTATTTAGTAGCCATTATTTTCATATTTATATTAACTTTATGTACAACGATATCATTTATAACGCTAAAAATTAGAAATATTTCCGTGTATAATGAACTATCCGAAAAAAGAAAAAACAGCAAAAAAGATGATGTAGTTGTAAGCTACGAAGAATACAAAAAAAATGTTATCAACGAATATAAAGGAAAAAAAGTGTTAGCTCTAACATTTGATGATGGTCCACATTCAAAATACACGCCAAAACTCTTAGCTATTCTTAAAAAATATAATGCAAAAGCCACATTTTTCATACTCGGAAGTTGTGTCGCAGAAAATGAGGAAATCATAAAAACTGCTTACTCTCAAGGAAATGAAATTGCAACACATGGATACTCACACAAAATAATGACAAAACTTAGCACAGATGCTCTTATCAAAGACATTAAACTCTCACTTGATGCAATAAATCCAAATATATCAGAAGAAATAACATTGCTTAGACCACCATATGGAATTGTAAACGAAAAAGTAATGAAAACATTAAATAAGTTTGGACTTACTTGCATAAAGTGGGATTTAGACTCATTAGATTGGAAGCTTAGAAATACAAATAAAATTACCGAAAGAGTTCTAAAACAAGTATCAGATAAAAAAATAATTCTTATGCATGATATATACAAAACTTCAGTTGAAGCAGTTGAATGTATTTTGCAAGAACTAAAAGATGAATACTCATTTGTTACAGTATCTGAGCTTATGATATTGAAAGAAGCTGAGAATATAGATTAGAAAAAAGCGGATGCATCACACCCGCTTTTGTTGTATGTGAAAACCCCCAGATTGTCTGGGGGTTCGATTAAGCTTAAGCGTTGTA
>OIYG01001000.1_pt1 | contig 23492 bp, 23 predicted proteins | sample 1587861 | NCBI WGS metagenome assembly OIYG01 (sample SAMN03283272) | human gut metagenome | biome: human-associated habitat; material: feces | host: Homo sapiens | place: Peru | collected 2012 | reverse complement strand
TTAAGAGCATCAGGAACCTCATTACGTTGAATCAAATAAGCAAGCCCCTCCACAATCGCAGTCTTACCAATACCAGGTTTACCAGTCAAAATAGCACTCTTATCAGGAGTTAAAAGTACCAAAGCAAGTTCCTTAATCTCCTTCTCACGACCAATCGCAGGATTAACAATATATTCCTGTTCAGTAAAATTAACCCCATATCTCTTAATAAAACTATCATTACTATTATTCATAAGTATCCTCCCATCATATACAATAATAGTATAAAGTATTTTAGTAATTAATTCAATAAAAAAACTTGTCAAAATAAAAAAAATCTGTTAAAATATAAAAGTAATTAAATGGCGGTATTGGTGAAGTGGTTAACACGCTGGATTGTGGCTCCAGTATGCGTGGGTTCGATCCCCACATATCGCCCCATTGTGTAAACAACTTACGAACTCATGTAGTTTGTAAGTTTTTATTTTTATATAGAAAATAAATTTTTCTTTCTAAAAAGGAGAACATTTCTACGAAGGCGAGAATGGTGTAAAAGAAATAAACGAATCAATAAAAAAATACATTGAATAATGTTTAAAACGAAGATATAAAAACATTGGATTATTTCAATTTGGTATTACCAAAAAAACAAGCTTTGGAATTAGTTAGATAGGTGTCAAAAACTGTATTAGTAGCACGAGATATTGAAGATAATATACTAAATACAATACAGTACCTGGGTAATGGAGTTACTGATATTAATATAAGAATCACATTGTGAGTTTTATAATACTGATTATCGGCAAAATTTGCTGGAAGCACCTAAAATTAACAAATTTTACTGTATGAAAGATAATTGTTCAATTATTATTAGAAATGGCAAACCAAAAATTTTTGGCATTATTGTATTATCAATAAGAGGGAAATTGAACGTAGCAATATAGATAAAGAATAGCAAAACTCAAAATATCAGATTTCTCTCATCACATATTGAATTTTATAAAAATTGTTTAGATTATCTTAACGATAATAAAAAAGGACTTTAAGAGCTTTAGATTTAATATTATTTTTTTTATGAATTAGTAAAGTTATTATAAACAATTTTGTTTTAATATAAAAATATGATATAATTAAAAAAATAGAAAACCATAATATAAAACTTAAAAATAAATGCTGAAAAATAGCTCAAGTCTAGAAGAAATGATATGGAGGTTTTGAAATGGCAAACACTAAAAGATTTATATATGAAAAAGGAGACATTGAAATAAAAAACAACCAATGTGAATTTTGTAAATATAATGATATAAAAAACCAAACCAAATGCACAAAGTTTAAAGATGGAAAACCAGTAGATATTTTATCTAATAAACACAGATGTAAATTTCTTGATATAAATTAAAGAAAGAGGTTCTCAATATGAAAAGTACATATGAAAGATATAATGAAGTTGCCCAAACTCAAATGTTTGAAGAAGTAATAAGGAAATATGAGCAAGATAATAGAATTACTTTAGAAGATAAATATTATTTATTAATAGCAGATTATTTAGAATGTTTAAAGACACTAGATATTAATATTGATATAGAAAAAATTCTCAATAAACTTCCTACAGTATTTAACAAAGTACAAGAACTTTCAAACTATGAAATGCGAGGTAATTATGGTGCTACAAATGTTCCTACAATAAGAATAAATAGGGAGTTAAATCCGGAAAAATTTAAATTATACTTTTTCCATGAATTAACACACGCTATTCAAACCAATCAACAAGGAGTAGGCTTATATGATAACACACTAAAAAATGGAGATTTTTTCAACGAGGGTTTGACACAAATCATAGCAGAATTTTTATATCAAATTTCTAGCGAAACAATAAAAAATCGACAGTACTATACTAATGTAATGGTTGGAGCTCCCAATAGAACTATATATAGCTCAGTAGATTATTACAAATTAATGCATCCTATTTACAAATGTTTGCAATGTCTATGGGAATATCAATAGTTGATATCATATCATTAAGTTATACAGATAATGCAAGAGAAAACCTAAAACAAAAATTTGATTTTGCCAATAATAACGAAAAAAATATAGAAGATATATTAGAAGCTTTAGAAGAAATCCACATAATAGATAAAGCCTTACTTTCAAGACAAGATAATGGAATAAACCCAGTAGAATTACTAAGTCAAAATGAACCTGTACTGATATCTAATGAAGATGGCACTAAAAATTATAAAACAAATTTTAAAAAGCAAAGAACACTAATGGATAATTATGAATCCCAAATGATAAATATGTTTTTCAAAAACAACGATGAAAAATATGTGAAAAAACACGAACAAGAATTTTTCAATATGTTAACAACCCAAGAGTTAAAAGACGAATTTAACCAATATAGACAAGATTGGTATAACAGTATGAAAAATCAAAGGCAAATACTTTCTGAAATTATAGAGTCTAGTGAAAACAATGATTTTCTAATAAAAAGCAAAGATCAAATAAAAAATCTTATAAATAACAATGCTCTCAAAAGAGAGTTTGACTCCATATTATCAGAATTAGGATACAACCCCAATAAACAAGAAGACAATAAAACAAGATAATTACCAGGAAAAACAAAAAAAGAATCACCTTCATAATATAAAAGTTTAGTCATAAAACAAACAAAATAATAAATTATACCAGGAGGTAATCTTTATGAATACAAAAAAAAGTTGCACCCTAAATGAAAACATAAAAATAAGAAATAAACTACTAAGTCTAGGAATAGGATACACCACAATTGGTCCAACTGGTCCAAAAGGTGACAAAGGAGAACAAGGCCCAAAAGGTGAGCAGGGTCCAAAAGGCGATCAAGGTCCAAAAGGAGACCCCGCAGAAACCCCAACCTCATCAACTGAAGAAATCCTATTTGCTAGTTTCATAGATACAAATAACTCTCAAAAGATGAACATTCAAGATAAATGGTTAGTACCAAGCACCTCAAAATACTTTAAAATCATAAATGACCAAGAAATAGAAATACAACCAGGAATATATGAAATAAACCTATCAGGACTAATATCTCAAGCAGATGATACCCATGGTGCAGAATTCTATCTAATAAATAACGAAGGATCAGCAATCAAAGATCTATCATTTGAACTAAAACAAGGTCAAGGAAAACAAATCCATTACTCACAAAGCATACTATTTAGATTTGAAAAGCAAGACACACTAAGAGTGGAAACAAATCTACTCGGAGATACAACCCCTTCAAACCTAACCATATCAAATGTAACATTGCTAATAAAAAAACTAAAAGAGTAACAAACATAAAGAGATATTATTATGACTATATTAAACGAAAGTGAAATAGTTGTCTATACAGAAACATAACTAAAACAAATAATCTAAAAACATAACACTTACACCTATATTTTATTTTTAAAACACCATAATCCTCCTAAAAAAAGATCAAGTCATAGTTTATACAGGAACCAGCAGAAGAAAGAATAAAAGTAACAAATATAATCTAGTATGAAAACATAAACAAAATGAAAAAAAGAATCAGAGACTTATAATTTCTGATTTTCTTTTTTCCTAAAAAGTCATCGTCTTATAGGAAACATCAATCTCAGACAACTTAATAGTAAGGATATTAATAAACAAGTGAAGTAAAACTAGTAGATATATAATTATAATTTTCAGCAACAATCGCAGTATTACTTAACTCTGTTTCCATTTTATCCTCTCTTAATATATTCTATGTCAATAAAACATTTTAGAGATATCACAAACAAAACTAATCCTTAAACAACCTACATATTATCACTTTAGATAGCTCATCAATTAAAAATACACAAATAACAATAACAAGAGAATATATAACCTGAATTAAACTAAGAAATTCCAAGTTAAACACATATCTTAAAGGAGTAATAAAAACAATAAGCTGAACTATCACAAGCCCCAAAATACATCTATTAAGATAACTATTATTAAACATATAACCACCAAGAACACTTTTCTTTAAATTCTTACAAGAAAAAGCAAATATAATCTCTAAAAAAATAATAGTCAAAAAAGACATAGTTTTAGCAATAGAAACACCATATAACTTAAGACCCAAATAATAAACCAAAACAACAGACAAAGTTTTAAGTATAACAGAAAGACTCATCTTAGCAATCAGAAAACTAGTAAAAAATGAACTGTTCTTCTTTCTTATTTCTCTCTTCATAATGTCATTTTCCGCATTCTCAAAAGAAAGAGCAATCGCAGGAATAGAATCCGTTATTAAATTTATATATAAAAGCTGGATAGGAACAAAAATCTCAAAACCAAGCACCATTCCTATAAAAACAATTAATATCTCAACAATATTCCCAGCAAGTAAATAAACCAAAACATTTCTAATATTATCAAATATTCTTCTTCCTTCACCAATTGCCGATACTATAGTAGAAAAACTATCATCAGCAAGTATTATATCAGAAGCACTCTTAGACACCTCAGTTCCAGTAATACCCATACCAATACCGATATCTGCCTTCTTTAAAGCCAAGGCATCATTAACACCATCACCAGTCATAGCAACAACCTTATTATTACCCTGCCAAGCATCAACAATATCAAGCTTATTCATAGGACTAACTCTAGCATAAACAGAATATTTATCTATGTTTTTCTTAAGACACGAAGCATCCATCTTATCAAGCATAGAGCCAGTAATAGCACCATCCTCATCTTCTAAAATACCAATTTCTTTTGCAATAGAAGTAGCCGTATCTAAACTATCACCAGTAATCATAATAGGTCTAATACCAGCACTCTTACAAACAGAAATAGCTTCTTTAACATCACTTCTAGGAGGATCAATCATCGAAGAAATCCCAACAAAAATAAGCTCACTTTCAAAATTTAAAACTTCATTAAACTCATCAAGCTCCTTATAAGCATAAGCAAGATTTCTATAACACTTACTAGCTTGAACTTTTTCTATATCTCTTAAATGTTTTTTCTTGCTTGCAGTAAGTTTCTTAACACAATTACCTTCATATATATACTTACAACAATCAATAACAGAATCAAAACTACCCTTAGTATAAACACTTATCTTATCATCATCTTTATTAACAATAGTCATAAGTTTTCTCTCAGAATCAAAAGGAATCTCATAAATCCTCTCATTACAAGTCTTAAGATTATTAATATCTAAATACCTTTCAGAATACTCATACAAAGCAACCTCAGTAGGCTCCCCAATGTACTTATCTTCACTCTTTTCAACATCATTATTTAAAGCCATAATCTTAAGTAAAATATTATTAGTATCATCATCAAAATTATAAAAATAATCATTAAAATAAACTTCCTTAACAACCATCTTATTCTGAGTAATAGTACCAGTCTTATCAGAACATATAACCTCAGCACACCCAAGAGTCTCAACACTAGACATCTTCCTAACAATAGCATGCTTCTTAGCCATAGCACTCATACCAAGAGATAAAGTAATAGTAATAACAGCAGGTAACCCCTCAGGAATAGCAGCAACTGCTAAAGAAATAGATAAAAATACAATCTCAGAAATCGCCATCCCCTCTACAAGATCAATAATAAACATAACAACAATAACAAAACCAATAATTATAGATAAACCCTTACTTATACTATCAATCTTTCTTTGTAAAGGAGTAGGTTCACTCTTAGTCTCAGCAAGCCCCTTCGCAATCTTACCAAACTCAGTATCCATACCAGTAAAACATACAATAGCATGACACTTTCCATAAACAACACTAGTACCAGCATAAACCATATTGCTCTTAAAAACACTAGAATCATCAAAACCATCACTAGTCTTAGAAACAGAAACAGATTCCCCAGTCAAAGAAGACTCATCAACTTTCAAAGAAACATCAAAAATAACCCTACAATCCGCAGGCACTCTATCCCCAGCCTCAAGATAAATATAATCACCACAAACAAGATCTTCACTATCAATAACCAAAACCCTATTATCACGTTTAACCTTTATCCTAGAAACCTGCATCTTCTTTAAAGCCTCAATAGACTTATCAGCCTTAAGCTCCTGTAAAAAACCAAGTACAGCATTCAAAATAACTATAACCAAAATAATAATACTATCAAAAAAAGATTCACTATTACTAAAAGAAAGAAAAAAAGATACAATCGCAGCAATAATCAAAATAAGAATCATCAAATCCTTAAATTGATTAAAAAACTTCCTAACATTAGAAACTTCTTTTAAAGAAACAATAACATTCTTACCATTCTTCTTAAGCCTATCATCAGCATCACAACAAGAAAGACCACTTTCACTAGTATGCAAAGTCAAAAAAACATCATCAACATCTAAATCATAATATTTATAATTATCACTCTTCATAATAACCTCCAAATCATCTAATCAAATAAGTAAAAATAAGAATTATAAACAAAAACGTCAAATTAATAACAGTATAAATACCAATATACTTCTTAAAATTACCAGGTTGATATTTCAAAAAAGCCTTCAAAGTAATCAAACTAGCAAGAGAAGAAATAAGTATTCCCAAAGAACCAATATTAACAGCAATTAACAAATCACTATAATTAGAAGTAAACTTAGATATTAATATAGCACTAGGAACATTACTTATAAATTGACAAGAAATAATCCCAACAAGTAAAATACTCTTAGAAATGTGTCCAGTAATAAAATTAGATAAAAAACTAATTCTAGCAATATTCCCAGAAAAGATAAAAAACACAACAAAAGTAGCAAGCAAAGCATAATCAACATCCTTAAAAATACGCCTATCAATCATAAATGTAAAAAGAACCACAACAAAAAATGCATACCAAGTAGGAATAAGTCTAAAAATACTAGCTATAACAATAATAAATTGATAAAAATACAAAAAGAATTGTTCCCTTTTCAAAACATTAACCTTATCATTTCTAAGCCTTAAAGGCTCCTTAGGAATAACCCTACAAGCAATAAATAACAAAACAATAACCAGTAAATACTGAGGTAAAAGAATCTTAATAAATTCACTAAGTCCAATATCAAAAAAAGAATAAAGATAAAGATTTTGAGGATTACCATAAGGAGTAATCATTCCACCCATATTAGCAGCAATAGTCTGTAATATAAAAGTAATAGCCAAATACTTATCATTAGAAGTAGAATGAAGTACAATATAAGATAAAGGAAGAAAAGTAATCAAAGACATGTCATTAGCAACAATCATATCAAAAATAAAAGTACCAAACACCAAACCAGTTATCAAAGATCTCCTATTCCTAAATAAAGAAATAATCCCCCTTGAAATTATATCAAAAACATTAGACATCTTTAAACCAGTAACAACTACCAGCATAGAAAAAAGAGATAAAAGAGTATCAACTTCAAAATAACCCAAATATTCCTTATCAATAGGAACAAAAAAACAAGTGATAACAGTCAAAACTATAGCAATAGATAAAACAATTTCTCTTTTTACAACCCCTTTTATATATTCAAACATGATCCTATCACCTACAATATAAAACAATTATACCATAATTTTAAAAACTATAGATGATTAAAAAATAAAAAAATAAAATCAATTGGTAAAATTTACCAAAAAAGAGTACTATAATAAAAAAAGACAATATATTAGCTAATTAACATATTTCTTCTTTTATTTATCTTCATAAAATAATTCTCTTATATCAATATCAAGAACTAAAGCTAGTCTCCAAAGAGTGCCCAAAGAAAAAGTTTGATGATTCTTACTTTCAATATTAGAAATAAATTGAGTAGAATAAGACATTTTTTCAGCCAACTGTTCCTGAGTAAGACCTTTCTCTTTACGAATTTTTTTAATATTCTTGCTGACCAGTTCATAAACATAATTTTCATTATTTCTATCAAACATATGTCATACACCCCACATAACTTGCCACTTTAATAATATTTTCTCATTTTTTTTGAAAAATATACTTACACTATTCGTGTAAGTATGGTATAATTGAAAACAAGATAAGAAATTATCTGAAAAATAAAAATTTGATAAAAAAGGAGAAAAGAGAAGTGGAAAATGAAGAAAAATTTTGTGAATACTGTGGCAACAAAGTACATAAGGAAGCAGTTATGTGTCCAAAATGTGGAAGGCAAATAGAAAAATTAAAGTCCGAAAATGAAGCTAAAAACCCACAAATTGTTATAAACAATACAAATTCAATGCAGGGACAAATAGTAGGTGCTAAAAAAGAATGCGACAAATGGATTTCATTATTACTATGCTTATTTTTAGGCTTTCTGGGAGGTCATAAATTTTATGAAGGCAAAACAGGATTAGGAATTTTGTATATATTTACAGGGGGCTTATTTTTTATAGGTGTTATAGTAGATTTGATTGTTATTTTAAGCAAACCCAACCCATATTATGTATAGGAGGAAAGTATGGAAAAATTTTGTAAACACTGTGGAGAGAAGATACCCAGTGAAAGTATTGTTTGTCCTAAATGTGGACGACAAGTAAACTTCGATAAAACAAAACAAACACAAAAATTAGAAGAAAAAGCAGATAATAATATGCAAAAAAAACCAAAATTTTACACAGAAAAATGGTTTATGTGGGCAATGTTAGTTTTATTTAGTCCGGTTGGAATATTACTCATGTGGAAGTTTCATCCTGAGTTAAAGAAAAATAGTAAAATAATACTAACAATTGTTTTTGCATTATTATTTATACTAATAGTATTTGGAACTGATGGTGACAATTCAAATAACGGCAACAATAAATCAGAAAGCATGTTTCAGCAAATTGAGGTAGCTGATTTTAATTCGTTAAAACGCTCCGAAATAGAGTCATGGTGCAAAAATAATGAAGTGAACTGCAGTTTCGATGAAGAATATTCTGATTCAGTAAAAAAAGGTGATTTTATAAAACAAGAACCACTTGCAAAAGAAAAAGTATATAAGAATTCAACTATAAAAATAGTATATTCATTAGGCAAAAAGCCGTCTTTAGAATATTTAAATGCTTTAGAAAAAGCAAAAACGTATGCTGAAACTTTATATATGTCAAAAAAAGCTATATATAAACAATTAACATCAGAGTATGGAGAGCAGTTTTCTAGCGATGCAGCAACTTATGCTATTAATAATTTGAAAATAAATTGGAAAGAAAATGCATTAGTAAAAGCAAAAACATATAGTGATATGAAAATGTCAAAAAAAGCAATATATGATCAGTTAGTATCAGAATACGGAGAACAATTTACTTCATCTGAGGCACAATATGCTATAGATCATTTAGAGTAATTAAAGGTTAATAATAAAAACTCATTTTAAATTATTTTAAAAATGAGTTTTATTTTGTCTTATCTTATTGTTTATAACGCAATTAAAGGGTTAGACTTTCTTATCGGTTAGTTTAGAGATTATTTAATTTTTCTTTCTTAATAAATATATGCAAAAAAATAATGATAAATGAAATGCACAACTCTAAGTTTTTTCCACAAAAAACTCCCAAATGTCTATAAAACATCTGGAAGCAAATCTTCTAAATATGAAATTATCTCCTCTTTTGAATATTTATTATTACTTATAAGCCATTCTCTTCCTAAATTAAATACTGCCCCTAAGTAAAATTTAGCAATAATCGAACTAGGAATACCTCGATTAAGTTTATGCCCCTCTATATCTATTCTTCTAGTAATATCTTCATTTAATGCATCATAAACCATATCCATACCAACACCATTTTTATTATTGATTAATACAGCAGCATAAACATCTTTCTTCTTCTCAACATGATCAAGTAAAAGTTTTATCATTTCCAAGTAATATTCCTTTGAATTTGAAATATTCATATTTTTACTTAACTCTTCAGACAAACTATCCTTCAAATCACATATTAAACTATCAAGCAAATCATACTTATCATCAAAATGTGAATAAAATGTAGATCTATTCACTAAAGCATTCTCACATATATCTGACACTTTTAACTCCTCAAAAGGTTTTTCTTTCATTAAATAAAGCAAAGATTCATATAAATTCTTTTTAGTTTTTATAATCCTAAGATCAGTTTTCCTACTTCTCATAAACTCATCCTTTCTTTTTATAACTCTAATTATAACTTAAACCCACTCAAAAGTACAGATAAACTACAAAAGTTGTTTATTTAGCAGTACAAAATAAAAAAAATGTCTATTACCATACTAAACTCATCATTTTGTTAGTGATTATTATAAAAAAAAGGAATAAAATTTCTTACAGATGGAGGTTTTAAGATGAAAAAAATATCTAAATTCATAACCAATCATAGTCTTCTCATTGTATTACTATCAGTATTATTACTAATTCCTGCAACAATAGGATACATTAATACAAAAGTAAATTATGATATTTTAGTATATTTACCAGAAGATATCGAAACAATAAAAGGACAAGATATTTTAACTGATGAATTCGGTATTGGGGCATTTTCTTTTGTAACAGTTGACAACATGTCTAACCACGATATATTAAAACTAGAAAACAAAATAAAAGATATTGCCGGAGTAAATGAAGTATTGAGTGTAGCAGATATAACAGACGAGACTATACCAATAGACATGTTACCATCAGATGTTGTAAGTAAAGTAACAAATGGAGACAAAACAATAATGGTCGTAACATTTGATGAAACAACTTCAAATGACAAAACAATAAGTGCCGTCGAAGAAATGCGTGAAGTAGTAAAAGATTCAAGTACAGTAAGTGGAATGACTGCAATGGTTCTTGATACTATGAATTTATCCAACAAAGAAATAGTTGCCTATGTTGTAATAGCAGTAGCACTTTGTCTAATCGTTTTAACACTAGCAACAGATTCCTACCTAACACCAGTATTTCTACTACTAAATATAGGTATGGCAATCATATATAACATGGGATCTAATGTATTTATGCATGATGTCTCTTACATAACTAAAGCCATAACCGCAGTACTCCAACTAGGAGTAACAACAGACTTCTCTATATTCTTGTACCACAAATACGAACAATCAAAAGAAAAACAAAAAGACAAGAAAAAAGCAATGGAAGAAGCAATCAAAGAAACATTCAAATCAGTAATAGGCTCTTCTCTTACAACAATCGCCGGTTTCCTTGCACTTTGCTTCATGGATCTAACACTAGGAAAAGACATAGGTATAGTAATGGCTAAAGGAGTACTTTTCGGACTTATCTGTGTTCTTACAATATTCCCAGCATTATTACTAGTATTTGACAAATACATAGAAAAAACAAAACATAAAGTAGTTTTACCACAATTTAAAAAATTACAAAACTTTTCATTAAAACATTACATATTAATACTTATTGTATTTATCCTAATATGTATCCCAGCATTCTATGGAAACAGTAATTACGATGTATATTACAAACTAGATAAATCACTCCCACAAGATCTTCCAAGTAGTATAGCCAATAGCAACCTATCAAAAGAATTTAACATAACATCACCCGAAATAATCCTACTTGATAAAGACATTCCAACTTACAAAACAAAAGAACTTGTTAGTAAACTAAAACAACAAGACGGAATTGATTTAGTCCTAGCACCAAGTACAATCGAAGACTTTGGTATCCCTTCTAGCATGTTACCAGAAGAAGTAACCAAAATTTATCAAAATGACAATTACCAACTAATTATTTTAAATTCAACATATGAAGTAGCAAGTGATGAACTTAACGCCCAAATCGGAGAAATAGATAAATTAGTAAAAGAATATGACAAAGATGGAATAATCGCCGGAGAAGGAGCACTCACAAAAGACTTAGTCGAAATAGCAGATCACGACTTCAAAGTAGTAAACTATCTATCAATCGGAGTAATATTTATTATAATGTTATGCGTATTAAAATCAATTAGTTTACCATTTATCCTAGTCTTTGCTATAGAAATGGCAATATTTATAAACATGGCAATATCATACTATACAGGAACATCACTTCCATTCATTGCCTCAATAGTAATAGGAACAATTCAACTTGGTGCAACTATAGATTACGCTATACTAATGTCAACCAAGTACATCGAAGAAAGAACCAAAACAAAAGATAAAAAAGTCGCAATGAAAAACACACTTAGTTTAACAGTACCATCAATTATAACATCAGCACTTTGTTTCTTCTGTGCAACATTCGGAGTAGCAATCTACTCAAAAATAGACATGATAGGCTCAATATGTAACTTATTATCAAGAGGAGCAATAATAAGTATGTTAGTAGTAGTACTAGTTCTACCATCATTAATACTTATATTTGACAAATTAATCATAAAAACAACAAAAAATATGAAAGAAGGCGTTTAAAATGAAAAATATAAAAAAACTTACTGGTATGGTTTTATCCCTATCACTAGTATTAAGTCCAGTTTCTGTACTCGCAGCACAAAAAACTGAATCAGTATATACAAAACTTGACTATAATGGTAAAAAACAAGAAGTTACAGTAACAAATCATTTGTATTATAATGGCGAAAAAACAATACAAGATAACTCTGAACTTAAAGAAATACTAAATATAAATGGAGAAGAAACATACAAACAAGATAACAATACCTTATATTGGAATACTAACGGAGAAGACATATTCTATCAAGGAAAAACAGATAAAAAACTGCCAATCGAAGTAAACATAAAATATTATTTAGATGGAAAACAAGTTAATCCAAAAGATATAAAAGGAAAAAAAGGAAATATCAAAATAGAGTTTAATTATAAAAACAACCAAAGTAATAATGTAAACATAAACGGTGTAAACCAAGTTCTTTATACCCCATTTGTAGTAAGTCTTGGGACAACTATTGACAGTAAAGTAAATAAAGATATAACAGTTACAAATGGTAAAGTAACACAAACAGGAACCAGAAGTATGTTAGTAGCACTAGCATCCCCAGGACTTTATGACAGCATAAATTACGATAGCTTCAAAAATCTTGATAACATAACAATAGAATATAAAACAGAACACTTCTCGTTAAATGATATCTATATGGTAATAACACCAAAACTAATAGATAAAGAAGACTTCAAAGTATTTGACAAAATGGATACCCTATATGAAAGCACAAAAAAATTACAATCAAGCATGAACGAATTACAAAACGGTGCAAAAAAATTATCAACAGGAGCAAAAAAACTATCAAGTGGAGCAGAGGAAATCAGTAATAACATCAAAGAAGTATCAAATGCCATAAACGAGTTAAACAACGGTTCATATAATATAAACCAAGGTCTAAACAAAGTATTAAAAGCACTTGAAAAAGCAGAAGCTTCTCTAAATAGTAATGATCAAACATCCAAAGCAGAACAATTATCATACCTAAAAAGTCAAAATCAAACAGCAATAAACAAACTAATCAAAAAAACAGGACTATCATATGAACAACTACAAAGCTATTACGTAAAAAATGACCTAGCAAACTATAATGGCGATGACGAACAATTACTTAGTATCAAAAATGCTTATGAATTAGTATATCTATTATATTCAAATAATACTGCTATTGATAGTATCCTTGAAACCTTATCACAAACATCACAACAAGTTACAAAAATGCTAACTAGTCTAAAAACAAATTTAGTAAAAATAACAAACGGTTCTTCTAGTTTAAACCAAGGCTTAACAAAACTAGAAAAAGGTGTAAACAAACTATATAACGGTTCTCTAACATTAAAAAGTGGTGCTAATTCCCTAAACAATGGTACAAGCACATTATCACAAGGAATGAATAAATTCAATGAACAAGGAATAAGTAAATTATCAAAAAGTGCAGAAGTTCTAAAAAACAAAAAGAATATCGCTGAGGAACTTATTACATTAAGTAAGAATTATAAAGGATATGCCTCAAACAATAAAGACGAATCAACATTTATTTATAAACTTGACGCTTTAAAATAAACAAAAATAAACAAAATGTATAAAAAACAACAAAAACAAGAAAAAAACAGAATAAGTTTTCAAAAATAAGCTATAATAAAAGTGTAATGGAGGGATAATAAATGAAAAAGAAAACAATAGCAACTGCTGCAATCAGTATGGCTGCAGGAGCAGGACTAGGAATGATGTTCGCACCAAAAAAAGGTGAAGAGCTAAGAAAAGACTTAAAAAAGAAAATCATGGAACTAACTGAAAAAATTAAAAACACAAGTCTCGAAGACATAAAAGAAGATCTTCAAGCATCACTTGATAAGATAGAAAAAGATTTAGAAGATCTAGATAAAGAAAAAGTAAAAAAAGCAGCACAAAAGAAAGCAGATGAAATCAAAAAAGAAATCGAAAAAATAATAAAAGCTGCCAAAAAGAAAAAAGATAACACTATCGAAGCCGCAGCAGAAGCCCTAAGAGAAAAAGCCATCGAAGTAACAAAAGACGTACTTGATAAACTAGAAAAATAATTAATTACTGTAAAATTAACACCAGAAATATCTATTATTATTGTAAAAATCTAAAAAAATGATACAATTAATATATATAAGATATTAGGAGGAAATTATGGTAATTAGCTGGATACTTTTAGGTGTTATGGTCCTAATCGGAGTAGTAGCACTTATAATAAGTAAAAACAAAAATTAGAATGCCAAAAAGCATTCTTTTTAATTATATAAAAATCTAACAGGATAATCCACAATATAATAAGTAGAATCATTCATCCTACTAACAAGATCAATATACTTCTTCTTTCCATTAATAGCCCAAACAAATATAGGTTTATTATAACCAGAAACCTTATTAACACTATAACTACTAATAGCAATAAAATCCATATCATCATCAATATGACTAGAATTAATAATAGAACCAATCAAAAAACCACATTTAACAAAAGGACACTTCTTCTTTATTAACTTAATAATCTCACTATTAAAACTCATAACATAAATGTTCTTATTCAAAAAAGACTTAACACATTTACTAAAATACTTAATAAACCTCTCCTTATCACAAATCTCACATTTAACTTCAATCAAAACAATCTTATCCAAAGGAACAACCTTTAATATATCCCTTAACAAAGAAATTTTCGAAGGATTAGAACTAGTACCAAAATTATACTTTTTAAGCTCAGAAAAACCCATCTTACTAACCAAACCATACCCATCACTAGTCCTATTAATAGACATATCATGAATAACAACAATCTTATTATCACGAGTAATCCTAACATCAATTTCTATTCCCGACACATAAGATCTATCAAGTGCATCAACAATTCCTTCCTTAGTGTTTTCTCCAAATAAAGAAGAATTAATCCCTCTATGAGCAATTAAATTATTCAAAACAATCACCATTAAATAATATGAAAAAATAACTAATAACATACAAAAATATATTTAAAAAAGGACAAGAAAATAAAGACTTTGCAAAATACTTTATAGGAAACGCATACCTAAATCCACTAGCAAAAACAGATAATATGTTCCTAGCAAACGTAACATTTGAACCAGGTTGTAGAAATAATTGGCATATACATAAAGCAACAAAAAATGGTGGACAAATCCTAATATGTACAGCAGGACAAGGTTGGTATCAAGAAGAAGGAAAAGAAGCAATAAGCCTAGAACCAGGAATGGTAATAACCATAAAACCAAACAAAAAACATTGGCACGGAGCAAAAAAAGATTCATGGTTTAGCCATATAGCAATAGAAATTCCAGGAGAAAACACCTCCACAGAATGGTTAGAAAAAGTAACAAGTGAAGAATACGATAAATTATGTTAAAATATAAGTAGTAAAAGTTAAAAGGGAGGTTTTTTATGAAAAATGAAATAATTTTATTTGAAAATCAAAATGTAACACTAGAAGTAAATATGAAAGATGAAACCGTATGGTTATCGCTAGAACAATTAGCAACACTATTCGATAGGGACAGAACTGTAATAAAGAAACATATTAATAATATCTTAAAAGAAAAAGAATTAAATGAAAATGAAGTATGTGCAAAATTTGCACATACCACTAAGCACGGTGCCTTAGAAAACAAAACACAAACCAGAGAAAAAGAAGAACCAGATGATTCAACTATTGCAAAATTTGCGACAGTTCAAAAAGAAAGCAATCGAACAGTAACACGTAATATAGATTATTATAACCTTGATATGAATATAAGCGTAGGTTATCGTGTTAAATCCAAAAATGGTATTATCTTTAGAAAATTGGCAAATAGAATATAATGAATGCTTAGATATTATTAATAAATTAAAAATTCATGAAGAAAGTGATATTTTTGCTATGGAAAGAAACAAAGGTTTAGAAGCAATAATAGGAAATATCTATCAAACATTTGATGGCAACAAAGTTTATAAAAGTATTGAAGGAGAAGAAAATAATGATTAAATCAAAAGGATGGGATTGGAAAATAGTAGAGGATGATTCAAATTGTGTCTGGAAAATACCAAGTATTGAGTCATATTATTTACTTGATAGGTGGAAAAAACTAGGCTTTAAATCTTTTCTAGATTTAGGTTGTGGTTTAGGAAGACATACTGTATTGTTTTCAAGTAATGACTTTGAAACATATGGCTTTGATATTAGTGAAGATGGTTTAAATAAAACTAGAGAATGGTTAGATTCTCTTGATTTAAAAGCAGATTTAAGAAAAGGTGATATGATTCATTTACCTTATGAAGATAATAGTTTTGACTGCATATTATGTAGGAATGTTATATCACATCAAGATACTGAAGGAGTTAAACAAATAATTAAAGAACTTTATAGAGTTTTAAAGAATAAAGGAGAATGTTATTTAACACTTGGTTCTAAATCTACATGGGGATTTAAACAAACTTCTTGGCCTTTAGTAGATGAGAATACAAGACTTAGAATGGAAGATGGTCCTGAATATAAAACACCACATTTTTATGCAGATTATGGTTTAATAAAAGTTCTATTCAAAGATTTTAAAATTGAATTTATTAATCACATCGAAGATTTTTATGAATCAAAGGGCAAAACTTATTCATCCTTTCATTATCATGCATTAATAAAGAAAGTTAAATAAATGCTAAATGTCAAAAAACCTTTATTTTTTTAAATAGTAAAAATAAAGAAACTGTCCTAGACATTCCTCAGATGTAAACAAAAGAATAGCAGCAACATTATTTATATATTTCCTAAACTATTACGACATCTTATATAAAAATAATAATCAAGTTATTGATAATAACACCTTAACAGCTTTAACATTACTTATCGCAGAATCAAACCCAAAAGAAAAAGAAGTTATAATTGATTTAGTTATGAACTTCTTAAACTAACAATAAAAATATAACAAACAAGGAGGAAAAAATGAATAAAAAACTAATAGTATATTTCTCATATACAAATAACACAAAAACAATCGCAGAACTAATTCAAAAAAAGTTAAACTGTGATATTCTAAGAATAGAAACAAAAGTGCCATACTCAAACGATTATCAAACAGTCGTAGACGATGAACAAAACAGTGAAGCAAGTACCCACATCCCAGAAATAAAAGATATAAATATAAATCTAGATGAATATGACACAATAATACTAGGAACCCCAGTATGGTGGTATAGACCATGTCCAGCTATAAGAGCATTCCTAACAAAATACGACCTATCAAACAAAACAATAATACCATTTGCAACCAATGCAGGATGGGGTGGAAGAACATTTAAAGAAATAGAAACCCTAGCAAACAAATCAACTATCAAAAATGAAAAAAACATAGTATTTGAAAGCTATAGTAACAATCTAAAAACAAATAAACAAGAAATAGAATCTTGGATTGAAACACTTAAATAAAAGTGTTTTTTTGTCCAAAAAAAGTGATATAATTAATAAAAGGAGTAAACTATGAGATACAACAAATCAAAAAAAATACTAATATTTTTATGCCTATTCGTAGGAGTATCAGCCCTAATAGGAAGCACAGGAATGCTAATGGATCCAACTGGAAAACTAATAAAAATGAATGAAATGTTACCATATTTTAAAGTATTACCATTTAGCAATATATTATTTACAAACTATATATTCTCAGGAATAAGCCTATTAATAGTAAACGGATTAACCAATCTAACCGCTGCATACTACTTAATAAATAACAAAAAAATAGGAATAATTCTAGGAACAATATTCGGAGTAACCCTAATGCTATGGATTACAATTCAGTTTATAATATTTCCACCAAATATAATGTCAATAGCCTTCTTCGTAATAGGACTATTGCAAACAATAATAGGATACATGACATATGTATTCTACACCCAAGAAAATTTCAAAATAAACGAAAACAATTATAAAAACATAGGACAAAACAAAGAAATTTTAGTAGTATATTTCTCAAGAATGGGCTACACAAAACAAATAGCACTCGAAACTGCAAACAAAGAACAAGCCGATATCTTAGAGCTAAAAACAACAGAAAAAACAGAAAACACCAAAGGCTTCTGGTGGTGTGGAAGATATGGCATGCATAAATGGAATATGAAACTAAAACCAATAAATAAAAATTTAAAAGAATATAAAAAAATAATAATAGTATCACCAATATGGGTCTTTAGCATATGCTCCCCAATAAGAACATTTTGTACAGAATATAAAAATGATATAAAAAATCCAGAATATATATTCACACACTTTATGAAATCAACTTTTAAAAATGTAGCAAACGAACTAGACAAAATACTGAATAAAAAAAGAACAAAACTAACCTCAATATGTATAAGAATGGGAAAAATAAAATATAAAAAAGTAATAAAATAAAAGGAGAAAAATGAAAAAATTAAAAGTAATGTTTGGCACAAAAGGAGCAAACTACGAATACAAAATAAATGAAATAAATATATCAAACAATTGGAATCCAAAAGCAACAAATCCAAAAGATTTTGGAGGTTTTAATTATGCCACTGAAGACTGCATCATTAGATGGTTACACAGAGGAGATACATTATATGAGGTAGAAATTCCAAAAGATGCAGAAAGCATAAAAGTACAAAGTTCCACAACAATTTATCGTTCAAATAAAATAATTGTAAAAAATCCCGTAAAAGTAACAGATGAAATAGCACTAGAACTCTATAAAAAATCACATATCCCAGAAAAATCATACTACAAAGCCCTAGCAGCAGTCTCAGTAATGAACTATAAAAATACAAGTATGCAAATATTAAGAGACAAAGTAACCAAGGAAAACATAGAAACAGTACTAGAAGAATTTAATGATTTCATAAACCACAAAGAAGAAAATCAACAACCAAATAAAACAGTAAGAATGATTCAAAGAATGTTAAACGAAATAAAATCAAATTTACTAATATCAATAAATATAGATAAATCCCCATATACAAAAGAATTATCAAAAGATAAAATAATTAATCTATATGGTCAATCAGGATCAGGAAAAACATACTATGCCAAAGAAAACTTTAATACAAAAGATTATGAAATAGTAGACACAGACGAAATATTTAAAGAAAAAAGATTTGAAAAAACAACAGGACTAAATAAAAAATTAGGAAAATATTTCAGAAAAAAGTATACTACATTACCAGATTCAATAAAAGACTTTGATCAAATATATACAGACATAATAAACTACTGTAAAAACAAAGAAAAAACAATTGTCATAGACTCAGCACAATTTCATTTAATTAAAAATCCAAAACTATTAAAAGGACAAATAATAATTATAAGAACAAGTATAGATAAATGCTATGAAAGAGCAATAAATAGATGGAAACAAAAAAATATAAACTACAAAGAAGAAGAACTAACTAAATATAAAAATAAAAAACATCAAATCTATGACTGGTATATAGGGACAAATGAATTTATAAAAATAATAGACAAAATATAAAAAGTAATAAACTGAAAACAAGAAGCACCACCAATCAAAGAAAGAAAAAAGATACTTGATAAAAAACTAAACCAACTAGAAGACAAAAAACAAAAAATACAAGATAGTATCGATTATATAAATTGGAAACATAAATTCTATGATGATGTATTATCAGGAAAAACTAAGTATTATAGTAATTTAATAAACACAGAAAAAGATGACAATAAGTAAATAAAATTGTCATCTTTTTATATTAAAAAATAATAAAACTAACTAATAAAATGCCCAAATTTAGCTTTCTCTTCATAATTAATATTCAATAAGTTTAAATCATTAATTATATTAGAAACACAACACTCATCATATAAACCATCACATACTTCTAAATCCCCAATATTCGAAGTAATATATATAGCAAGAGGTTTGCTTAAACCGATAGCATAAGAAATTTGAACAAGAACATAATCCAAATTATCGTTATTATTCAATATATTTTTAGCAATTTCTCTAGCCTTATAAGCGCCAGATCTATCAACCTTAGTAGGATCTTTTCCAGAAAAAGCTCCTCCACCAACCGGAGCAAAACCATGATAAGAATCAACCACAATTTTTCTTCCAGTAAGACCTGCATCGCCCTCAAAACCTCCAATTAAAAACTTACCAGTTGGGTTAATTAAAAACTGTTCAACAGAAATATCATATAAATTGCAAATATCCTTACATATATCAATTATTATATTATCAGTCTTGTCACGTTCCACCTCAGTATTTTGATAACACACAACAAAATCCTTGATTTTAACTAATTTATTATTTTCATAATACCCAGTTATCTGAGCCTTTCCATCAGGCAAAAATCTCTTATCATTTTTTCTAAGCTCATCATAAGCCATACTAAGTTTCTGCAAAATAACCATAGCAAGTGGAAGAAATTCATCCGTATCACGACAGGCATATCCAAACATCATTCCATTATCTCCAGCCCCACCAACCTCATCATTAGTACCAAGAGCTATGTCACTACTTTGATGCCCTAAATTATTTACAACTTCTACATCAACACTATAACCAATATCATTTAAAACCCTTTTTACAACATCATCAACATTAACAATTCCATTACTTGTTACCTCTCCAGTAACAAAAACCTTACCTTTACCACCCATTACCTCAATACCACATCTTGAAGCTTTATCCTTTTCTAAATACGCATCTAAAAGAGCATCACTAATTTGATCACACACTTTATCAGGATGTCCCCTAAATACTATTTCATTACTAAAAACTTTCATAAATCCTCCTTCTACATCTTAAGAAGAAATACTAATTCACATACTTCTATAAAAAAACACCCGAGATAACTAAATCCCAAGTGAAATAGTTATCTTATAGATCTAGCATTACCACCTAACTTATTTAGGTTGGTGTGATTTCCTAGGGCTAGTCCCTCCATCACTCTTTATAAGATGTAATTAAATTATAATATATAAGACGAAAAAGTTCAAGCAAAAGTTTACAAATTAGTTTTCAATAAAACCAGCATATAAATAATATTTTCTATAAAAAAACTATAAACGTTAGGAAAACCAAAAACTTTATGCCTATATTATATATGAGGGAGGAAAATAAAATGATAAATATAGGAATAAAAAATGAACTCATTTACGTTAACTATTTAAACAATAAAAAAGTCAGTGAGTTAAATCCACTAATCCAAGAACTATTATATAAAGTGTTCAACAAAATTAATGACAATAACACAGTAACAGCAAGAAAAAGTGATCTAGCTGAAAAAACTGATATTATTGTAACAATAAATGAAGAAGAAAGAAATTTTAGCTTAAAAATAGGAGACAAGAACTCTTTTCACATGGAACCAATCTCAGAATTTATACATTTCCTAATAGAAAATGGCTTCGAAAAAGAAGTAATAGAAAAATACCTAAAATTTCATTATGCAGATGGTACAACAAATGGTACAGGTACCAGAAGAATGAGTGTTTCAGAATATAAAGAACACTATCAAAAAGATATTGATTATCTAAATGAAAAATTCAAAAACAAAGAATTTATAAATAAATGTATAGAAAGATTTATCCTAAAAGGAAGAATTAAAAATTCAAGAGAAGTAGATGCAGTAATAAGCGGCAAAGTAAATGACTTATTATTTATAACAAACAAGGAAGTTAAATATCTAGTAAACAAGTATATTGACATCAAAACAACAGGATTGCATATAGGCCCCTTATTTATACAACCACATACTAGAAATCTTAATTACAACAAAAAATATGAAAAGTATAGATATTGTGTCCAAATAAAATGGTTCAATTTTACTGATCATATTATTTGGTATATGAATGAATTAGTAATAAAAAACCAAAACATGTAAGGTTTATAAAATGAATAATGAATTTATCTCAAAACTGATAAAAAATAACACAAAGAATAACAAACTAACTTAAAACTAATTTGATCATGAATCAAACAAACTGAAAATTAGTTTAATGTTCCAAGCTAACTACGGGAGGACACAAAAAAAGAACTCAGTAAACACCAAGTTCTTAATCTACAAATTGGAGCGGATGAGGGGCTCTAAATAATGCCTTAAAAACCTTTAAATACATAGGAAATACAATTTTGTACTCCAAAAATTACTCCGAGTTTATGTAATCAATAGTATTTATCAGTAACTTTTGCTACCTCCTTTCTTTTATTTGAAGTTATATGACCATATTCATCTATAGTTGTTTTTATACTTTTGTGTCGTAATTTATCCTGTATGATATACATATCATATCCCTCTGACATGAGAGTAGTAGCAGTAGTATGTCTTAAATCATACATTCTTATTTTTCTAACATTTGATTTTTTAATATAATAATTAAAGTGTCTTCTGAGAAGAGTATCACAAAACGGAAGATTTGTTTTTGGGTTAACCAAAATAGGAGTATTATCTGTTATTTCAATATTTAATTCATTAACTATGAATGACCTATACTCAAAAATAGCAGATAATAATTTTTCGGTAACAAATATAGATTTTTCGGATGATAATGTCTTTGTGGCTGACAAAAACGATTCAGCTTTAGGATCGTAATTGATGGAATGCTTTATTGAAATAGAACATTCTTCTTCATTAATATCAGAAAACCTTAGGGCTCTAGTTTCACCAATTCTGTCTCCCAACGAAAAACCTATTAGTATGATCATTTTTACCAAATACGCACGATGTTTTTTGGTTGTGGGCTCATTGTTTATATCATCATCAATAACAGACAGAATGGTCCTTATATCTTCTGGCAACCAATATTTCATTTCTGGTTTATTTACTCTATACAATTTTACTCCTGTAAGGGGACTTTTAAATAATATATCCTCACGAACACACCAATTAAAAAATGGTCTAATTATTTTTATTACTTCATTTTTTTGCTTATCTGAACAGGACAAATTATTTATATACGAAGACAATATTTCCTTTTTTACAGCAGAAATTTTTTTAAATCTGCCTCTGAAGTATTTGTCGAACAATATTCTTTTTTTCTTAAGTGAGTTATAGGAAAGTTTTAAATCTTTTTCACAGTATTTCATATATTTATCTAATAGAAAATCAAACTCCTCTTTGTGTATTGTTTCATTCGCTTTTTGTAATCTGATTTTAGGGTTAT
>OIYG01000999.1_pt1 | contig 23507 bp, 18 predicted proteins | sample 1587861 | NCBI WGS metagenome assembly OIYG01 (sample SAMN03283272) | human gut metagenome | biome: human-associated habitat; material: feces | host: Homo sapiens | place: Peru | collected 2012 | reverse complement strand
ATGAAAATACCAATTTGGGATAGCCCAATTGATATTTTCATCTAATTTGTCAACAATCTGAAGATGCTTCCATCTTGTACTTTTCCTATTTCTGATGCCAGTTTTAATCTTTGTGCTTCTCCACCAGATAAGGCAGGTGTTGCTTCACCAAGAGTCAAATAACCAATTCCTAAATCCACTAGAACCTGTAGTTTCTCTTTAATCTTCTTAATGTCTTTAAATACATCTAACGCTTCTAAGATAGTAAGAGACATTACATCTTTAATAGAATAACCATGGTACATTATAGAATCCACATCATTGCTGTAACGTGTTCCATCACAATGTTCACAAGTCATTTCTATATCTGGAAGAAACTGTATATCCATAGAAATAGTACCAGTACCTTCACACACAGGACATCTTAACTTACCTGTATTATAAGAAAAATCACCTGCACTATATTGATCACTTAATCTTCCATACAATCTTCTTAAATGATCAAATACACCAGAATAAGTTGCGACAGTACTTCTGACATTATTTCCAATAGGGGACGCAGCAATCAAATCAATCTTATTGACCCATGATGCATCCAATTCTTTTACATGTTGAGGAAGTCTTTCGTGATTTAATGAAGCCTTTATGGCAGGATATAAAGATTCAAGAATCAATGTTGTCTTACCACTTCCAGACATACCAGTAATTGTAGTAAGAACTCCTTTAGGAATAGAAATATCCAGTGGTTTGACAGTATGTATTGTATCTGTCTTAAGTCTTAAAAAGCCCTCATTAAAAATCTCTTTCTTATTTCTTACAAGAGTTTGATGTAAATCATTGAGATAAGGTCCAATGATAGAATTCTTATCCTGAATGATTTCATCAATAGTACCCTGACTAATTATAGAACCACCATTTTTACCTGCTTCAGGCCCTATTTCAATCATATAATCCGCTTCTTTAAGAATTCTTGTATCATGATCGACCAAAACAATAGAGTTCCCATCCTTAATCAACTCTTTCATAATCGCAATCAAGCCATCTACATTGGCAGGATGTAGTCCAATAGAAGGTTCATCAAGAACATAAAGAACACCTGTCGTTCTGTTTTTTACAGTACGTGCAAGCTGTACTCTTTGTAGTTCTCCTGTTGATAATGTAGAAGAAGCACGATCAAGAGTCAAATAACCTAGACCTAAAGACAGCAAGGCATGCGCATTAATCATGAATTCTTCAAGAATACTAGAACCTATTTCTTTCACATCATCATTAAGGGTATTGATTACCTGTGGAAGCCATGCAGCTAAATCCTTTAAACTCATCGCACATACTTCAGTTAAAGTCTTACTACCTAGCAATGTAGAATTCGCACGTGTATTAATACGAGAGCCATGACAAGTCGGGCATGTCTCTTCCTTAAGGAATTTACTGACACGCTTCATATTCTTTTCATTCTTGACCTTTTTTAATGCATTCAAGACAGTCGCTTTGGCACTATAGTAAGTAAAATCTAATTCTCCTGCTTCCACGCTCTCTTTATTCTTAGGACGATAGAAAATATGTTTTTTAACCATTGGTCCATCATATACAATATGCTTCTCTTCTTCTGTTAATTCTTCAAAAGGAACATCAGTACGCACACCCATCGCACGACAGACATCTTTCATTAATGACCACATGAGTGTATTCCATGGCGCCACAGCCCCTTCATCAATAGTTAGATGCGGATCAGGAATCAAAGAATCAATATTAATTGTCTGTACAATACCAGTGCCCTGACAATCAGGACATGCGCCTTGTGAATTAAAGGCATACTCCTGAGCACTTAAGCCATTAAATCTTTCGTGGCAGATTGGACACTCAATCATTTCACCTCTCGCTACATTTGTACTCGCAGGTACTCTATGTCCGTTAGGACATAAATAATCTCCACAACGTGAAAATAATAAGCGAATAGAATTCAATAATTCTGTCTGTGTTCCAAAGGTAGAACGAATGCCAGGTATATTAGGTCTTTGATGTAATGCTAGAGTACTAGGAACATATCTAATAGAATCTACTTTGGCTTTTTCTCCTTGAGAGATTCGTCTTCTTGTATAAGTAGATAATGCTTCTAGATATCTTCTAGAACCTTCAGCATAGATGACTCCTAATGCTAAAGAAGACTTGCCACTTCCTGATACACCAGAAATAGCTACAATCTTATTTAGAGGAATGTCAACGTCAATATTTTTTAAGTTATGTACCTTTGCGCCTCTTATTTCCATATGATCAATCATACAAAATCCTCCACATAATATAAAAAACTAGCTATCTCTAGCTAGTTCATCTTAATTAATGGTGCGGCCGATGAGATTTGAACTCACACAGACGTACGTCCACAAGTCCCTCAAACTTGCGTGTCTACCATTCCACCACGGCCGCAACTTTGTGCAACTAAAATTATACTTGAGTTGCACATAGAATTCAACTATTTTTTAAGAAGATTATAGAGAGACTGAGCGTAGATAGCAGCTGCAGTTAATAAATCATCTAATGAAATTAATTCATTTTCTTCATGCATATGATGGTTTTTGCCAGGGAATTCACAACCAAAAGCCACACAGTTAGGCATTTTCTTTGCATAAGTTCCACCACCAATAGTCTGAGGACCATGTTCATGATCATTTGTGAACTGTACATATGATTCATGAAGTTTCTGAACTAATTCACTATTAGGATCTACATATAATGCAGGACCAATATCATGTTCTTCACTCAAGCCATACTTATTAACAGCTTCATCTACATTCTTAACAAGTTCATCATTGTCTGAGTCATGAGGAAGACGTAAATCAAGAGTTAATGAACCTTCATTATTTTCATAATTTAAGATACCAAGGTTAACAGTTAAAGCACCCATTTCACCAGTAAATGCGACATTGAACTTTTCACCTAAATAATCATTGTATAAATATTCATCAACGAATTTTGCGTAGCTATTATCAGTTACACTTGCAATATAATGACATAAGTTACTTGCAGCATTATTACCTAACTGAGGCTGAGATGCATGGGCACTCTTACCTTTTAAGAATAAGTGTGTGTTACCATCTACAACTTCTAAAGAACCCTTGAAGTTATTTTCTTTTAAGAATGCATTATATGATTCTTCATAGTCAGTACCCTTTAATACAGCTTTAGCCTGATCTGGTACGATATTCACTACACGTCCTGAATGAATAGAGATTACCTTATCATCATCTGTTTTACCCTTGATGATGAAATGACAGTTACCTTTTTCACCATATACAACAGGGAAATCAGCATCTGGAGTAAATCCCATCTTTGGATATGGACGATGCTGAAAATAGTAATGCATACAGCGAGAACCATTTTCTTCATTACATCCAAAGATGATACGAACCTTCATCTTCTTTTCAAAATCAAGTTCATTGACAATCTTAGCAGCATAATAAGCGGCAATTAAAGGCCCCTTATCATCAGCAACACCACGACCATAGAGTGTATCTCCGTCAAGAGTCATATCATATTCTGGATAATCCCATTCCTGACCTTCAGTAGGTACAACATCTAAGTGTCCAAGGATACCAAAACATTCTTCTCCTTCACCAATATCAATAGAACCAGCATATCCATCACAATCATCAGTAACAAATCCATCTCTTTGACCAATAGAAAGCATTAAATCAAGCGCTTTGCGGTTGTTTTCACCAAATGGCTGATTTTCTTTCGCAGTAGATTCATCAAGAGTTGAAGGGATGAGACATAAGTCCTTTAAATCTTTCAGCATTTCATCTTTATGCTTTAATACTTCTTCTTTGAAATCAATCATTTTATTCACCTCAGTGACTATTATATACAATTTCTGTAGTATTTGAAACACACATACTGCACCTTTTTGTAACGTTCTTTCAAGAGTTGTGCTAATATAGTAAAAAGGGGGCAAAAGAATATGGAGAATAAGGACATACAATTTCATATTACAGTCAAAGGTATTGTGATTTATGAAGGCAAGACATTAATCTTAAAACGTGTGAGACCTTCATCAGATGGACTTGGTTATTGGGAATTACCAGGTGGGGGATTAGAATACGGGGAAGATCCTCACCAGGCGTTAGTAAGAGAATTAAAGGAAGAAACAGGACTTGATATTGAAATCATTAAGCCAGTTTATACATTTACGGCTATTAGACCACATTATCAGACAGTGGGTATTGGTTTCTTATGTATTCCTACAAATGATCAAGTTAAGATTTCATTTGAGCATACAGATTATAAGTTTGTGGATGAAGATGAATTAGAGAAGATACTTGACCCACATATCTTTAATGATATTAAGAAAACAATCGAAGAATATAATCAAATAAGAGAATACGAAGAACTAAAAAGAGAAGCGAACTAACGCTTCTCTTATTTCATATAGATCTTTTCAACTTCACAGATATACATTGTATGGAAATCTTTATTAGGATAGTTCTTATCCACAAGTGTTTCATCTAAGAAACATTCAGGCTTGATTGTATCTTCATAGAGTTTCTTTCCCACAACAACAATGTCTGCTTCTTCAAATGTAGGAAGACCTTCAATAAAAGTAGGTGTTAAATCAGTCTTCGCAATCTTATCTCCATCACGTCCAGATTCTCTACCTAATACTGTTAAATCTTTCATATGTTCTCCATTAAAGAATGAAAGAGTCATCTTATCATTAGAATCTATAAATTCCTTTGTATAACGCTGTGGTCGTACAAAACAAGTCATCACTGGCTTATTCCATAATGTACCCATCTCGCCCCATGAAATAGTCATAGTATTAAATGCGTCTTTATTACCTGCACTAAGTAGTGCCCACTCCTTATTCAATTTATTGAATATTTTTAAATCAAATGTATTTACATCTACTTCTTTAAACATAGTCATTACCTCCGTTTTTATATTATAAACTTATGCCACTATTTAATCAAATTTGTGCTTGTCAAACAATAGGTTATTTGATAAACTACAACTGTATTATACGACTGACGGAAGTGGAATTAACCACATGGAGTATAATTTCTTGAAGAGCCGACCGTCTGGGCAACGTCCTGGACTTAGTAGGCTCTTTTTTTGTTTTTTTAAAAAAATGGAAGCATGCAGGTACTGGATTAGTATATAATTGTTTTGAAAGAAAATAACCTGAAAGAGAGGAAAAACAAAAAAATGTTAACAGACGTAGAAATTGCACAGAGTACAGTCATGGAGCCAATTAAAAAAGTGGCTGAAAAGATTGGACTGACTGAAGATGATTTAGAATTATATGGTAAATATAAAGCAAAAATCTCTTTAGAAACTATCAAGAAAGTTGAAAATAATCCAGATGGTAAATTAATTCTTGTAACTGCAATCAACCCAACACCTGCAGGTGAAGGTAAGACAACTACAATGATTGGTTTATCACAGGCATTACATCAGTTAGGTAAGAAATCTATCGTTGCAATGCGTGAACCAAGTTTAGGTCCTTGCTTTGGTATTAAAGGTGGTGCAGCTGGTGGAGGATATGCCCAGGTTGTTCCTATGGAAGATATCAACCTTCATTTTACAGGTGATATTCATGCCATCACTTCAGCAAATAACTTGATTGCGGCAATGCTTGATAACTCTATTCAGCAGGGTAATCCTTTGAATATTGATACTAGACAGATTGTATGGAAGAGAGTTGTTGACTTAAACGATCGTGCTTTAAGACATATTGTTGTTGGTTTAGGCGGTAAACCAAATGGTGTTCCTCGTGAAGATGGTTTTGATATTAGTGTTGCAAGTGAAGTGATGGGTATCTTATGTTTATCTACTTCTCTTGAAGATTTAAAGGCAAGAGCTGCAAGAATGATTGTTGCTTATAATTATGATGGTGAACCAGTCACTGTTGATGATATTCATGCAACTGGCGCTGTGACTTTATTATTAAAGGATGCCATCAAACCTAACCTTGTACAGACTTTAGATCATACTCCAGTATTTGTACATGGTGGTCCATTTGCCAATATCGCTCATGGATGTAACTCAGTTATGGCTACAAAGCTTGCTATGAAACTTGGTGATTATGCTATTACTGAAGCAGGATTTGGTGCTGATTTAGGGGCTGAAAAGTTCTTAGATATCAAGTGTCGTCAGGCTGGATTAAATCCAGATGCAGTTGTTATTGTTGCAACTGTTCGTGCATTAAAGATGCATGGTGGTGTCAATAAGAAAGAATTAGGTACTGAAAACCTTGAAGCATTAAAGAAGGGTATTGGTAACTTAACTAAACATATTGAAAACATCAAGAAGTTTGGTTTACCTTGTATCGTTGCTATTAATGCTTTCCCTACAGATACAGAAGCTGAATTAAAACTATTAGATGATATGTGTAAGGAATTAAATGTTGAAGTATCTATTTCTGAAGTATGGGCTAAGGGTGGCGAAGGAGGCATTGATCTTGCTAACAAGCTATTAAATATCCTTGATACAGAAGAATCTCATTATGCACCGATCTATTCATTAGATATGCCTATTGATGAAAAAATCAAGACAATCGCTAAAGAAATCTATGGTGCAGATGATGTTGTCTTCACTAAGAAGGCAGCTAACAAGATCAAGAAGTTCACTGCTCAGGGCTTAGGTGATTTACCAATCTGTGTTGCGAAAACTCAGTATTCTTTATCAGATGATGCGACTTTACTTGGACGACCTGAAGGATTCAAGGTAACAATCAATGACTTGATTCCAAATACTGGTTCTGGATTCTTAGTTGCTATTTCTGGAAATATTATGCGTATGCCAGGTTTACCAAAAGTACCAGCTGCTAATAATATGGACATTGATGAAGAAGGTAAGATTACCGGTTTATTCTAATAATTGAGGTCAAGTTTAGGTGAAAGGCCTCTGAGCACCTAGATCATGAAAGTCATAATGAAAATAATGGAGGACTGAAATGAAAGCTGCAGTAATTATGGGTTCTGCCTCTGATGAAGCAAAGGTAGAAAAAGGAATTGCTATATTAAAAGAATATGGCGTAGATGTTGAAGTACGTGCTTTATCTGCACACCGTGCACATCGTGCATTGAGTGAATTTGTAGAGGAATGCAACAACAATGGAACAGATGTTATTTTAACAGCTGCGGGTATGGCTGCTGCCTTACCTGGTGTCGTTGCTTCTATGACAGTGTTACCAGTTATTGGTATTCCAATTAAAGGTGCAAGTTTAGATGGAATGGATGCCTTATTATCAATTGTCCAGATGCCTTCTGGTATCCCAGTTGCAACAGTTGCAATTGATGGTGCTAAGAATGCTGCCTGGTTAGCACTTGAAATCATGGCAATCAAATATCCAGAATTAAGTGAAAAATTAAAGAACAACCGTCAGGCTATGGAAAAAGCCTGCTTAGATACAAATAACGAAATTTCAGAAAAATATAGATAAGAGGAGAAAACAACAATGGAAAAGAAAGAATTAATGTACGAAGGAAAAGCTAAGGAAATTTTTGCAACTGATAACGAAGATGTTATCTTAATGCATTATAAAGATGATGCAACTGCAGGTAATGGTGTAAAACATGATCAGTTTGCTGGTAAGGGTGTATTAAACCACACTATTTCAGGTATTATCTTTGATATGTTAGAAGAAGCTGGTATCAAGACTCATATGATTGAAAAGTTAAATAATACTGATGATTTAGTTAAGAAAGTAGAAATCTTCCCACTAGAAGTTATTGTACGTAATATTACAACAGGTTCTTTCTGTAAGAGACTTGGTGCTAAGGAAGGTGTTGTTTTAGCAGAACCAATTTTTGAAATTAGTTATAAGAATGATGAATATGGTGATCCATTAATCAATGAAGACCATGCTGTTGCTTTAGGTCTTTGCACTAGAGATGAATATAACACTATCAAATCTGAAACATTAAAGATCAACGAATTACTTAAGGCTTTCTTCTTAAGATTAAACTTAAAGCTTGTAGATTTCAAAATCGAATTTGGTAAGACTAAAGAAGGCGAAATCGTATTAGCTGATGAAATCTCACCAGATTCTTGCCGTTTATGGGATGTAGATACTAACAAGAAGTATGACAAAGACGTATTCAGACAGGATATCGGAGATTTAATTGAAACTTATAAAGCAGTTCTTGCAAGAATGGAAAAATAATAGATAAAAGGATGAAGAAACATGGATTATAAAAAAGCTGGAGTAGACATTGAAGCAGGTTATAAGTCAGTAGAATTAATGAAGAAGCATGTTAAAGCGACTATGAGACCAGAAGTACTTGGTGGTATTGGTGGTTTTGCTGGTGCTTTTGATTTAAGCAAGATCAAGGATATGGAAGAACCAGTTCTTTTATCTGGTACTGATGGCTGTGGTACAAAAGTAAAACTTGCTTTTGTAATGGATAAACACGATACAATTGGTATTGATGCAGTTGCAATGTGTGTGAATGATATTGCTTGTTCAGGTGGAGAACCTCTATTCTTCCTTGATTACATTGCATGTGGTAAGAATTATCCTGAAAAGATTGCAACTATCGTTAAGGGTGTTGCTGAAGGATGTATTCAGTCTGAATGTGCCCTTGTTGGTGGTGAAACTGCAGAACATCCAGGTTTAATGCCTGTTGATGATTATGATTTAGCTGGTTTTGCAGTAGGTGTTGTAGACAAGAAGGATATCATTGATGGTTCTACAATCAAGCCTGGTGATGCTTTAGTTGGTATTGCATCTACTGGTGTACATAGTAATGGATTCTCTTTAGTACGTAGTGTATTTGAAATGACTAAAGAATCTTTAGATACTTATTATGATGAATTGGGTACTACTTTAGGTGAAGCATTAATTGCTCCTACTAAGATTTATGTAAAAGCATTAAAGAGCGTAAAGAATGCTGGTATCAAGGTTAAAGGATGCAGCCATATTACTGGTGGAGGATTCTATGAAAACCTTCCTAGAATGTTACCTGATGGTGTAAAGGCTGTTGTTAAGAAGGACAGCTATAAAGTACCTCCTATCTTTGGCTTAATTGCAAAAGCAGGAAACGTTGAAGAAAAGATGATGTATAACACATTCAACATGGGATTAGGTATGGTTCTTGCTGTTGATCCTGCAGATGTTGAAAAGACTATCGAAGCAATTAATGCTGCTGGCTATGAAAGCTATGAAGTAGGTTATATTGCTGAAGGTGAAAAGGGAGCAGAATTATGCTAAACATAGCTGTATGCGTATCTGGTGGTGGAACTGATCTTCAGTCCATCATCGATGCGTGTGAAGCCGGAAAAATCAATGGACAGATCCGTCTGGTTGTTTCTAACCGTAAGAAGGCTTACGGTTTAGAAAGAGCCCGTCTTCATGGTATTCAGGCAGAATGGATCAAGGATGAAGATGAGATCTTAAAGAGATTTGAAGAAGAAAAGATCGATGTTGTTGTATTAGCAGGTTATCTTGCTATTGTTGGAGACAAGCTTCTTGCACAATATAAGAATCGTATTATTAATATTCATCCCTCACTTATTCCATCTTTCTGTGGTCCTGGATTCTATGGAATGCATGTCCATGAAGCTGTGTTTAAAAGAGGTGTAAAGGTGTCAGGTGCAACTGTTCATTTTGTTACTGGAGAAGTGGATGGTGGACCAATCATCTTACAAAGAGCGGTTGATATTTCAGACTTAGAGACTCCTGAAGATATTCAGGCACGTGTCTTAGAAATCGAACATGAAATCTTACCAGAAGCTGTTGCTTTATATTGTGAAGGACGTGTTTCTGTAGAAAATGAAAGGGTGAAGATCAGTTGAAAAGAGCGTTAGTATCAGTTACAAATAAAGAAGGTATTGTTGAATTTGCGAAAGGTCTTGAAGAATTAGGATTTGAAGTTGTTTCTACTGGTGGAACATATAAGAAACTATTAGAAGCAGGTGTAAAAGCTATTGAAATCGATGATGTAACAGGTTTCCCTGAAATTCTTGATGGAAGAGTTAAGACACTTCATCCAAAAGTACATGGTGGTATTCTATTTAGAAGAGATGTAGAAGAACATGTCAAGACTGTAGAAAAAATGGGTATTACACCTATTGATCTTGTTTGTTGTAATCTCTATGAGTTTGAAAAAGCGCTTAAGGCTGGTAAGCCAATGGCTGAAATGATTGAAAACATTGACATCGGTGGACCTTCAATGATCCGTTCTGCTGCTAAGAACTTCAAGGATGTATTGATTGTTACTGATCCAAAAGATTATGATGCTGTATTAGAAGCTATTAGAGAAGATAAGACTGATTTTGAATTCAGAATGAATCTTGCTTATAAGGCTTATAGCTTAACAGGCAGCTATGATGCAATGATTTCTCGTTATTTCGCTGATCAGGTGCATGATGAATTCCCTGATATCTTAAATATTTCATTAAAGAAGACAGATCATTTACGTTATGGTGAAAACTCTCAACAGAGTGCAAATGCTTATGTTGATCCATATGTTCAGCATTCTTTATTAGATTATGAACAGTTACATGGTAAAGAAATTTCTTTCAATAACGTGAATGACTTATATGGTGCAGTTGCCTGCGTAAGAGAATTTGGTGATCAGTTAGTGACTGTTGCAATTAAGCATTCAACACCTTGTGGAGTTGCTATTGGTAAGACTGGTTATGAATCTTATAAGCGTGCTTATGAAGGTGATCCAACTTCTATCTTTGGTGGAATCATTGCTGTAAACTATAAGATTGATAAGGAAACTGCTTTAGAAATGAAGAAGACTTTCTTAGAAATCATTGCAGCACCTGATTTTGATGATGATGCTTTAGAAGTATTAGAAAAGAAGAAGAACTTACGTTTATTAAAGCTTAAGAATCTTGATGCACGTGATGCTAAGTATGATATTAAGTATCTTGAAGGTAAAGCACTTGTTCAGGAATTAAATACTAAGCTTATTGATGAAATGAAAGTAGTGACTAAAAAGCAGCCAACAGAAGCTGAATTATCTGATATGGAATTTGGTTTAAAGGTTGTTAAATATGTTAAGTCTAATGCGATTGTACTAGTGAAAGATGGATGTACTTTAGCTGTTGGTGGAGGACAGACTTCACGTATCTGGGCATTAGAAAATGCAATTCATAATAATCCTGATAAGGATTTCCATGGTGCTGTATTAGCAAGTGATGCATTCTTCCCATTTAGTGATTGTGCACAGGTGGCTGATGAAGCAGGTATTAAGGCTATTGTACAGCCTGGTGGATCAATTCGTGATCAGGAATCTATTGACTATTGTGATGAACATGATATGACAATGGTATTCAATGGTTATAGACATTTTAGACACTAAGGAGGCGTTCTATGAAGGTTCTTGTTATTGGTAGTGGTGGAAGAGAACATGCAATTGCCTGGAAATTAAAACAGAGTAAACATGTTACTGAATTATATGCTATTCCTGGTAATCCTGGTATGGATGCTGTATGTATTCCAGGTAGTGTAGAAGATATGCCTTTTATCTTAAAGACTGTTGAAGAAAAGGGTATTGATTTAACTGTTATTGGTCCTGAAGTACCATTATGTATGGGACTTGCTGACTATTTAGAAGAAAGAGGACACAAAGTATTTGGCCCTAGAAAAGAATCAGCTATTCTTGAAGGTTCTAAAGCCTTCTCTAAGGATTTCATGAAAAAGCACAATATTCCTACTGCAAAGTATGAAGAAGTGACTGATTATGAATCAGCTGTGAAAGCATTAGATGCTTTTGATCTTCCAGTTGTTGTTAAGGCTGATGGTCTTGCAGCAGGTAAGGGCGTAGTCATCTGTGAAACAAAAGAACAGGCTAAAGAAGAACTTAAAGTGATGCTTGATGGCAGTGCTTTTGGTGATGCTGGTAAGAAGGTTGTTTTAGAAGAATTCTTAACTGGTTTTGAATGTTCTCTATTATGCTTTGTAGACCATGATACGATCGTACCTATGGTATCTGCAAAAGACCATAAACAGATTTATGATAATAATGAAGGTCCAAATACTGGTGGTATGGGTACTGTTTCACCTAACCCATTTTTACCTGAAGGTATGGAAGGGACTTTCAAAGAAAAGATTCTTGACCCATTCATGAAAGGCTTACATGAAGATCATATGGATTATCGTGGGGTTGTCTTTATTGGATTAATGATCAAGGATCAGGATGTAAAGGTATTAGAATTCAATGTTCGTTTTGGTGATCCTGAAACTCAGGTTATCTTAATGAGACTTGAAAGTGATTTATATGAAGTGATGTATGGATGTGCTACAAATACATTAAAAGATGTAGATGTTAAGTGGAAAGATGAACAAGCAACATGTGTTGTTCTTGCAAGTGGAGGCTATCCTGGATCTTATGAAAAGGGTAAAGTCATTACTGGTTTAGATCATCTTCCAGAAGATATCGTTGTCTTCCATGCAGGTACTAAACGTAATGAAAACAATGAAATCGTCACAAATGGTGGACGTGTATTAAATGTTTGTGCATTAGGACATGATCTTGAAGAAACAAGAAAGAAAGTCTATGATGCAATTGAAAACATTCATTTTGATGGCATGTATATGCGTAAAGATATTGGCTTACATTAGGAGGATAACATGGCTAAAGTTTATCGCGTTTATGTAGAAAAAAGAAAAGAAAATGCGGTTGAAGCAGACTCTATCAAGCATGATTTGATGACAAGACTTGGTTTAACTGACATTTCTAACTTAACAGTTGTCAACCGTTATGATCTTCAGGGTATTACTGAAGAAGTATTAGAAGAAGGTATTCCTACTATTCTTTCTGAGCCAATGGTAGATGAAGTATATCGTGAAGAATATGCAATTCCAGAAGGAGCTGTAAGTTTTGCGATTGAATATCTTCCAGGACAGTATGATGCTAGAGCTGATGCCTGTGAACAGTGCTTCCAGTTATTAACTGGTGAAAAAGGCGTTAAGGTTAAATGTGCAAAGCTTATTGTGATTGAAGGTATTTCTAGTGATGAATTACCAGCAATTAAACATTATTTAATTAACCCTGTTGATTCTAGAGAAGCGTCTTTAGAAAAGCCAGCAGATTTAAATGATGCTGTTGTTGAAATCAAGAAGGTTCCAGTGATTGAAGGATTTATTGGTTTCACTGATGAAGAAGTTGAAGCATTACTTGAAAAGATGAGTCTTGCTATGAACTTCGATGACTTAAAAGTGACTCAGAACTATTTCAGAGATGTAGAAAAGAGAGATCCTACAGAAACTGAAATCAGAGTATTAGATACTTACTGGTCTGACCATTGTCGTCATACTACATTTGCGACAGTTATTACTGATATTGATATCGCAAGTGGTGCATTTAAAGAAATCTTAGAAAAAGATGTAGAAAAATATAAAGCAAGCCGTCATGTTGTTTATGGTGTAGATACAAAGAGACCACTTACTTTAATGGATCTTGCAACTATTTCTATGAAAGAACTTAGAAAACGTGGCTATTTGGATGATATGGAAGTATCTGAAGAAATCAATGCCTGCTCAGTTCGTTTAAAGGTTCATACAACTGATGGTGATGAAGATTGGTTATTAATGTTTAAGAATGAAACACATAACCATCCAACTGAAATTGAACCATTTGGTGGTGCCGCTACATGTTTAGGTGGTGCAATCCGTGACCCATTATCAGGTCGTGCTTATGTTTACCAGTCAATGCGTATTACTGGTGCAGGTGATCCTCGTCAGAAATTAGAAGATACACTTCCTGGTAAATTACCACAGAGAAAGATCTGTGAAGAAGCCGCTCATGGTTTCTCTTCTTATGGTAACCAAATTGGTTTAACAACTGGTTTTGTACATGAAGTATATGATCAGGGTTATGTTGCTAAGAGAATGGAATTAGGTGCTGTAGTTGCAGCTGCACCAGAAGAACAGGTTAAGAGATTAATTCCTGAAAATGGACAGATTGTCTTATTAATTGGTGGACGTACTGGTCGTGATGGTATTGGTGGTGCCACTGGTTCTTCTAAGAAACATGAATTAAAGACTACTGAAACTGCTGGTGCTGAAGTACAGAAAGGTAACCCAGTTGAAGAAAGAAAGATTCAGAGATTATTTAGAAATAAAGAATTCTCTAAGAAGATTGTAAGATGTAATGACTTTGGTGCTGGAGGTGTCAGCGTTGCAGTTGGTGAATTAGCACCTGGTCTTGATATCAACTTAGATGCAGTATTAAAGAAATATGAAGGTTTAAATGGTACTGAACTTGCTATTAGTGAATCACAGGAACGTATGGCTATTGTCATCAATGAATGTGATAAAGATTTCTGTATCCAGGCTGCTCATGATGAAAACCTTGAAGTCGTACAGGTGGCAACAGTTACAGATAAGAACCGTTTGACTATGAAATATATGGGAGATACTATTGTAGATATCTCTAGAGACTTCCTAGATGAAGCAGGAGCTAAACGTTATCAGGATATCCATGTAGAATTACCTGATTTTGATAAGGCACCATTCAATCCAGAAGCAAAAGAAAACTTTACTGAAACAACTAAAGAAGTATTATCACGTTTATCTACAGCTTCTCAGAAGGGCTTAGTAGAACGTTTTGACTCTTCTATCGGTAATGGTACTGTTCTTTCACCATTTGGTGGTAAGACTTACCGTACAGAAACTGAAGGTATGGCTGCATTAATTCCAGTATTAGGAAAAGAAACTACTACATGTTCATTAATGAGTTATGGTTATAGCCCACTTATTTCTGAATGGTCACCATATCATGGTGCAATCAATGCAGTTGTAGAATCTGTAGCAAAGATCATCGCAATGGGTGGTACATGGCATACAATCCGTTTCTCATTCCAGGAATTCTTTGAAAAGTTATTAAATGATCCTAAGAGATGGGGTAAACCATTTAGTGCATTACTTGGTGCTTATCGTGCTCAGGAAGAATTATTATTACCTTCAATTGGTGGTAAGGATTCTATGTCAGGTTCATTCGAAGACTTAGATGTTCCTCCAACTTTAGTATCATTCGCAATTACAGGTGGAGATGTACATAAAGTTATCACTCCTGAATTAAAAGAAGCAGGACATGTATTAGTCGAATTTATGCTTCCAAAGGATGAATTCCATGTATTTGACTTTGAAGCTTTAAGAAAACAGTTTGATGCTGTAGAAGCATTGATTCAGTCTGGAAAGGCTTATTCAGCTTATACAGTTAAAGACGGTGGTTTAGTTGAAGCTGTTTATAAGATGGCATTTGGTAATGAAATTGGTGTCGCATTCGATGATGCTTTAACACTTAATGACTTAGTTGAAAAGAACTTTGGACACATCATTGTAGAAGTAGACAACGCAGAAGTTGTTGCAGGATATGAAAATGTTCGTATTATTGCTTCTACAAATGAAGAAAAGGCTGTATCATATAAGGGTGAGAAAGTGACACTTGATGATGCATATGAAATCAACTGCGCACCATTAGAATCTGTATATCCTACTACAGCAAAAGCACCTACTACAGAAGTACGTACTGGTGACTGCAATGAAAGAGGCAAGATGTTTGCTTCTAAGAAGTATGATGAAGTCAATGTTGTTATTCCTGTATTCCCAGGAACTAACTGTGAATTTGATTCTAAACGTGCATTTGAAAAAGCAGGTGCAAAGGTTCAGCTTGTTCTTATTAGAAATAAGACAGAAGAAGATATTAAGAAGTCTGTTGATGAATTAGAAGAAGCAATCCATAATGCACAGATTATGATGCTACCAGGTGGTTTCTCAGCTGGTGATGAACCTGAAGGTTCAGGTAAGTTCATTGCAACTGTATTACGTAACCCAAGATTAAAGGCTGCAATCGATGATTTATTAGATAATCGTGAAGGCTTAATGATTGGTATCTGTAATGGATTCCAGGCATTAGTAAAACTTGGTTTACTTCCTCATGGACATATTAAGGATATGAGCAAAGATGATTCTACTCTAACATTCAATACAATTGGACGCCACTTATCTCAGATGGTGACTACAAGAGTATCTAGCGTGAAGTCTCCATGGCTTGCTAATGTAGAGTTAGGTGATGAACATATTATCCCTATTTCTCATGGTGAAGGACGTTTCGTTGCACCTCAGGAAGTGCTTGATCAGTTAATTGATAATGGTCAGGTAGCATTCCAGTATGTTGATCCAAATGGAAATGTGACTATGGAATCTCCATATAACCCTAATGGTTCTATGTATGGTATTGAAGGTATCATTTCTGAAGATGGTAGAGTATTAGGTAAGATGGGTCATTCTGAACGTCAGGGTGAAAACAGAGACCTTAACATCTACGGTGAAATGGATCAGAAGTTATTTGAAGCCGGCGTGAAGTATTTTAAAGGAGAATAACGAATGGATAAATTAGAATTTGAAAGTATGACACTCTGTCCTCTAGATGGACGTTATGGCAAGATTAAAGATCAGTTAGCTGATTATTTCAGTGAATATGCACTTGTTAAGTATAGAGTGTTTGTAGAAATCCAGTGGTTGAAGTTCCAGTTGGATCACCTTCATACAGAAACTTTAGACAAGGTTGATCCTAACAAGGTAGATGATATTCTTGCGATTTCTAAAGATTTCAACTTTGATTCTTTCAAGAGAATTAAAGAAATCGAATCTGTTACAAGACATGATGTTAAGGCAGTAGAATATTTCATTGATGAAAAGCTTAAAGCTTTAGGTTATGAACATTTAGAAAGCTATGTACATATCGGATGTACTTCTGAAGATATCAATAATACATCATATGCATGTATGATTAAACATGGCTTAAAGGATGTCTGGTTACCTGCAGCTAAAGAATTTGCTTCAATGATCAATAAATTAGCAGTAGATCATAAGGATGATGCAATGCTTGCACATACTCATGGACAGCCTGCTACACCTACAACTATTGGTAAAGAATTCAAAGTCTATGCTTATCGTTTCTTTTCTAGTATTGAAAACGTTGAAAATATCAAGATTAAAGCAAAATTCAATGGGGCAACTGGTAACTACAGTGCAATCTTAACAGCCTTCCCTAATGAAGATTGGCCTACATTAAATAAGGAATTCGTAGAAGACTATTTAGGACTTACATTCAATCCATTAACTACTCAGATTGAATCTCATGACTATACTTGTCATATCTTAGATGGTATCCGTCATTTCAACAATATATTGGCTGACTTAGATGTAGATATGTGGTTATATATCTCAATGGAATACTTTAAACAGATTCCTGTTAAGGGTGAAGTTGGTTCTTCAACTATGCCTCATAAGGTTAACCCAATCCGTTTTGAAAACTCTGAAGCAAACATTGATTTATCAAATAATCTATGTGTTGCATTATCTAACAAGCTTCCTAAGTCAAGAATGCAGAGAGACTTATCAGACTCTTCAAGTCAGCGTAACTTAGGATTATGCTTTGGATATTCATTACAGGCTATTTCTGAAACAACTGGTGGTTTAGCTAAGTGTGTTGTAAATAAAGAAAAGCTTGCAAAAGACTTAAATGAAAAATGGGAAGTTCTTGCAGAACCTATCCAGACAATGTTAAGAAAATATGGTGTACCAGATGCTTATGATACACTTAAGGCCTTAACTCGTGGTAAGAATATTTCTCAGGAAGATATTCAGGCATTCGCAAAGAGCCTAGAACAGTTAAGCGATGAAGATCGTCAGACTTTATTAGATATGACACCTTCTTCATACATTGGTTTAGCTTCAGAACTTTGTGATATCGAACTTTAATCATTAAGAGACAACCTCTATGGGGGTTGTCTTCTTTATTTTTAGAGATAGGTTTGTTATAATGTTGCAAAGGTGGTGAGAATCTTGAGAGATACACGATATGTATTTGCAGAATGCATCAAACAATTGATGAATCATCAGTCTCTTGATAAGATCACAGTGACTGATATTGTGGAAATAAGCGGTAAGACTAGACAGACATTTTATCGTTATTTTCGCGATAAATATGACCTTGTGAACTGGTATTTTGAAGTATTAGCGGATAAGTCTTTCTTACAGATTGGCAATAGTGAAACTTTAAGAGAAGGGCTTACTAAGAAATTTGAATTTATTTATCATGATAGAGTATTCTTTAAAGAAGCATTTAAATCTAAAGATTATAATAATGTAGAAAACTATGATTATAACTGTATTCTCACTTTCTATCAGAATATTATTAAGAGAAAGCTAGGTAATAATATCCCATCAGATATTGAATTCTTATTGGAAATGTATTGTCATGGGTCTATTACTATGACTGTAGACTGGGCAACAGGGGGATATAAGCTGAAGCCTGAAGAATTAGCTGATATGCTGATAGAAGCATTACCACCAAAGTTAGATGAACTGTTACGAGATCTGAAATAAGATCTCTTTTTTGCATAATACAACATTCGTTCTAAATACTGCCTTTTTATGCTGCTTTTCAAGTTTTATTAAAATAAAATAGTATAATGATAAAAGTCTTGAAAAGGATTACATAAGTAATCTATAAGAAGGGTAGACAATTATGTATAAACATTTTTACGCTTATGATGGATAGAAGAAATACATATGAAGGGACACTCTGATTTTTTTGACAAACTTATAGTGTATCGACATGGATTATTTATTCTTAATAGATATTCTATGCCTTTTTTGCATTATTAGAAAAGTTGAAAAGACTTCTTTTTGGGACAAATCAAATAAGGAGAAAACGATTATGAACAAAAAATTGATGACTATGTTAGTGGCTTGTGCTTTATCAGTATCAGCATTATCTACTACAGCAGTATTTGCAGAAGATGCAGTAGTCACTGGAGAAACTCCAGCTGTAACTGAAACTACAACTACACCTGAAACTAAACCAGAAACTACACCTGTAGCTTATGAACCAGAAATCACTTTAACTACACCTAAATGGACAGGTGATAGTGATATTGTCTTTGAAGTAGATGCTAAAGGTGGAGCAGTTTATCCTCAGGAAATGTATGTTTATGGCGCAGATGACGCAGCAATGCCTATTATCAGTGTTCCATCTAAGGTAGAAGTAAATGAAGAAGGTAAAGGTAAGGTCACATTTACTAACGATGCATTAAAAAATGCAACAACTTGGGATGATACTTTTACAAACCAGATTTCAGTAGATTGGACAAAGTATTCTAAAATTGAATTTGCATTTGCATTCGAATTAAACGGTCAGGATAAATATAAGTCTATGTATGTAGAAACTTCAGTAAAGGCTCCAGCACCAACTGTAACTCCTACTACACCAGCTAAACCTACTACACCAGCTAAGCCTACTACACCTACAAAACCTGCAGGAAACAAAGGTACGACAACTACAACTACTACTAAGAAAGAAGCACCAAAGACTGGTGATACTATGAATGTTGCATTATATGCTTCATTATTATTAGTAAGTGCTTTAGCAGCAGTTGTATTAACTACAAAAAAGAGAATCACTGAATAATCTGTCAATTAAAGTAAGCGTAAGTAAAATTGAATATTATGGGAAAGAAAAGACAATTGAGAAATGAAAATCAGTTGTCTTTTTTTGTAAATTTATTCACAAAGTGACAAATCTACTTATCTGTCACTTGAATGATAACACTTACAGTGTTAACATGAGTTCAGAAAAGTTAATTAAAAGGAGATTGATAATCATGTATAAGTTCATGTTAAATGAAACAAGTTATCATGGAGCAGGTGCTATTAAAGCTGTTCCTGAAGAAATTAAAGCAAGAGGATTTAAGAAAGTATTTGTTGCTTCTGACCCTGATTTAGTAAAGTTTGGAGTTACTAAGAAAGTAACTGATTTATTAGATGAAGCTGGTATTGAATATGTTCTTTACAGTAACATTAAACCAAACCCAACTATCGAAAACGTACAGACTGGTGTTGCTGCATTCAAAGAAGCAGGCGCTGACTGTATCGTAGCTATCGGTGGTGGATCTTCAATGGATACATCTAAAGCAATCGGTATCATCATTACAAACCCTGAATTTGCTGATGTACGTTCATTAGAAGGTGTTGCACCAACTAAGAATCCTTGTGCTCCAATCATCGCTGTTCCTACTACTGCAGGTACTGCTGCTGAAGTTACAATCAACTATGTAATTACTGATGTTGAAAAGAAACGTAAATTCGTATGTGTAGATAATCATGATATTCCAGTAGTTGCTGTTGTTGACCCAGAAATGATGTCTTCAATGCCAAAAGGATTAACTGCTGCTACAGGTATGGATGCTTTAACTCATGCTATTGAAGGTTATATTACTAAAGGCGCTTGGGAACTTTCAGATATGTTCCATATTAAAGCTATCGAAATCATCGCTCGTTCATTAAGAGGTGCTGTTGAAAACACTGCTGAAGGACGTGAAGGTATGGCTTTAGGTCAGTATGTTGCTGGTATGGGATTCTCTAACGTAGGTTTAGGTGTTGACCATTCTATGGCTCATACATTAAGTGCTTACTATGATATGCCTCATGGTAAAGCTTGTGCAATCTTACTTCCAACAACTATGGAATACAATGCTGAATATACTGGTGAAAAGTATAAAGACATCGCTAAGGCAATGGGTGTTGAAGGTGTAGATGGTATGACTCAGGAAGAATACCGTAAAGCTGCTGTAGATGCTGTTAAGAAGTTAGGTGAAGATGTTGGTATCGAAATGACTCTTAAGGGTGTTGTTAAGGAAGAGGATATTCCTCAGTTAGCTAAGGATGCATATGCTGATGCTTGCCGTCCTGGTAACCCAAGAGATACTTCAGTTGAAGATATTGAAGCATTATACAGATCATTACTTAAATAATAATCATTCATCGGGAGGAACATTTGTTCCTCCTTTTTGTTTTTTATTGATGTTTCTTATAAAAAATGTATAATAGACTTGTGCTTTTGTATATAGCACTCAATATAGTTATTAAAGGAGTATGATAGTGTCGTGGACTCGAGTCAGATAATGATGGTTGTTATTTTTATTATATTGATAGGATTGTCAGGCTTATTTTCTAGTGCAGAAACTGCATTTATGTCTGTTTCTAAGATTAGAGTAAAGACTGTAAGTGAGGATGAAGAGGATCCTCATCACGCTAAGGCTTTAATTGTTTCTAATCTTTTAGAAGATACAGATCATTTATTAAGTACAATTCTAGTAGGCAATAACCTTGTCAACATTTTAGCTTCTTCATTAACTACATCTTTTGTAATTAGTGTATTTGGTAATGAGGGAACAGGTGTTGCGGTTGCAACAGGGTTTGTTACGTTAATGATTCTTATTTTTGGTGAAATTACACCAAAGACTTTAGCAGTTAGTAAAGCTGAAACATTATGTTATAGATTCTGTCGCTTTATTCAATTAATAAATTTCATATTTACACCAGTTGTCGTTATCTTAACAGCTGTGTCTCATGGCTTGATTCATATATTAGGTGGTAGTATTGATCCACAGCCCACACTTTCTGAAGAAGACTTAAAAACAATTGTAAACGTGTCTCATGAAGAAGGTGTATTAGAAGATGAAGAAAAAGAAATGATGCATAATATCTTTGATTTTGGTGATACTGATATTAAAGAAATCATGACACCACGTATTCACGTGGCTACAGTTGATTATGATGCGACTTATGATGAAGTGGTTTCTGTATTACAGGAATCACAGTATTCTCGTTTACCTGTTCTTTCAGAAGAGGGTGATGAGATTGTTGGTGTATTACATATCAAGGATATCTTAATGAAGCCTGTTGATCATGAACATTTTCAGGTAAAGGATTATATGCGAGATGCTTATTTCGTTTATGAATTTAATCATATTTCAGATGTTTTTGCTTCTATGCGTAAGGAACATGTTTCTTTATCAGTTGTATTAGATGAATATGGTGTTATGGCTGGTATTGTGACATTAGAAGATATTGTCGAAGAAATCGTTGGTGAAATCGATGATGAATATGATGACAATAGTGAAGAAGTAAAGAAGATTTCTAAAAACGTCTATTTAGTAGATGGCAGTTTGAACATAGATGAAGTCAATGACCGCTGTGGTACAGAATTTGCCTCAGAAGAATTTGAATCTATTGGTGGTCTTGTCTTAGGTCAGGTGAATGGTTCACCAAATCCTCATCAGAAGGTTTATGTTGATGACTGTATGTTTATTATTGAAAAGATTGATAAAAACAGAATTGAATTATTAAGACTTATTATTCCAGAAGAGGAAAGTCAAAAAGAAAATGAAGAAAAACACGATTAAAGTGTTTTTTCTTTTGGAGGTGAGCAGTCATGAAAGATATATATAATAAAGCAATGGCTATATATGATGACTATCGTTATTATGTACCTAGTTTCTCTAGCGCCGCTTTATCATTTTATTTAATCATCCTGCTGATCCCTGCTACAACTATTATTGCAGTTGTGACATCTTCTTTACATATTAGCGTAGAGTTTCTAGAGATGTGTATTAAAGAATTTATTCAGCCCGCTTATGCAGAGATGATTCTTGATACATTAAAGGGCAGCTCTTTAAATACAGTCTCTATATTAGTGTTTATTTGGTCTTTTTATGCTGTATCTAGAGGCATAGGGAATATCTATGATATTTCTAAGAAGATGTTTGCAGTAGAAGAGAGAAGTGAATCAGTGATTGCCTGGTATATTTATGTCTTTAAGGTGACAATGCTACTACTTGGTACATTACTGATTTCAATTGTATTACTTGCGACAGGACCTATATCAAGAGTATTTCATTTTTTATATGGCATTGCATTTATGCGCTTTGTCCTATTATTTCTTATTATGGTCCTATTTTTTATGGCTATCTATATGATAGTGCCTAGAGAACGTATCACATATCATGAAGCCCTTCAGGGAGCTTTTGTAACTTCTGGTGGGATAGTGATTTTATATATTGCATTAAACTATTATTTTAAATATGCAGATTTTACATCTTTATATGGACCACTTACCTCAATCTGTGTTATCTTATTTGTATTTGATTGGGCAAGTGAGATTTTCTATGTAGGAATGTATTTGACTCATATTGCATACTTAAGGAGGAACAACGCAAAATGGCAAGAGAAGATTTTGGAAAGAGTAAACCAAGAAGAAAAAATTTTGACAAAGACAGAAAACCTAGAAAGGATAGCCGCAAAAGCTTCAACAAGGGGTCTGATAAAGGCTATAAGAAAGAAAATAGAGGGTCAAGAAAAGATTTTGACAGAAAGCCAAGAAGAGACTCAGAATCAAAGCCAAGAAGAGAATTTGACAGAAAACCAAGAAGAGATTTTGATAAGAAGCCAAGAAGAGATTTCGACAGAAAACCAAGAGAAGACTTCGAAAAGAAACCAGTAAGAGAATTTGACAGAAAACCAAGAAGATTCACTTCAAAGCCAAGAAAAGATAGAGAAGAAATAAATATCAAGAAACTTGGTATTAATGGTGAAGGTATTGGTTATATTAAGAAGAAGGTTATCTTCGTACAGAATGCTTTACCATTAGAAATGGTTGAAGTAGAAATCGATAAGAAGACACAGACTTATATGTTAGGTCATGTGACTGCATATAAGAAGCCTT
>OIYG01000993.1_pt1 | contig 23649 bp, 24 predicted proteins | sample 1587861 | NCBI WGS metagenome assembly OIYG01 (sample SAMN03283272) | human gut metagenome | biome: human-associated habitat; material: feces | host: Homo sapiens | place: Peru | collected 2012 | reverse complement strand
ATGACCCCTTGCTTGTAAGGCAAGTGCTCTAACCAACTGAGCTAAGCATCCAAATGTATTAATATTTTACTACAAATAAATTCAAATAGCAATAACTTTTTTATAATGGTAATTCTTTCTTTTTTTATTTTTATAATGATTAAATAAAATTTATATATTATAGTAATTAATTTTAAATTATTAAAAAAAGATATAACTTTATTCAGTCATATCTCCAACGCTTGGAATTCTAATAATCCATTTAGTATAGCATTTAACGTATTCTTGTTTTTTTCCATTTATAATAACATCTTTAGTTGTCTTATAATAAGTAGTATCATTTGTAGAAATGTTATCTTGCCTTTCCATACCCGTTGTATAAGCAATTAAAGGATGACCGGATAATGCTATAGAAAGTCTTGCACATCCTTCTTCTGTAAAAAATGAATACCACACAAAAATAAGCATTAAAATCATTATTAAAATGTTTAATATTTTCATTCCTGTTTTTATAACAAAAATAGCAATTGCAATTATTATAATCAATGTAATCCATTTTGTTAAATTTGCAACTAACATATAATCAACTCCCTATCTTTACTTATATTATACTAATATTATATAGGTTTTACAACCAAAATTTTAATCTTCATAAGTGAAAATATTATCAAATAACTCATGTATTCTAATTTTAGATATGGAAAAGTTCATATTTTTATTTCCTCTTTTAGAAACTTTATCTTCATTTTTCATAGATCTTAGCATAACATCTAATTTTATAGTTCCATCTTTTAATGATTTTAAAAATTGATTAAATCCTTTATACTTAAGACATTTTATTTTGTAATATCTATAAAATATTTTATCATCTGTTTGTTTTTTACTAGCATATATAAGTGTTAATTTATTTAATTTTACTTGCGCTCGTTTTTCGATTGTATCAAAATATATAAATGCACTATCTTCTATAAAATTCATATTTATATCATATATTTTTATAAAAATTTTTTTACTATCATAATCCATCTTTAATTCAAAATAATATTTTTCATTAACAAGTACCTTTTGGTTCATTTTTAAATTTGCATATAATGTCTTTTTTTGTGGTGTTAAATCATCAATTTTACCATATTTTTCTAATAAATAATTACTTTCAAATAAGTTCGGCCCATCAAATGTTAATGAAAAAAGATTTATATTGTATCTACTAAATCTTGTGGTGGTTTTAAGTTCTATTCCATTATAATCTGGAAAAAACATACTATCTGGTTTTTTTCCTAATAAATATTCTAAAGTTAAGCCGCAGGAGTTTTTCTCCTTACTAATACTTTCTACATATCCAATTTCATTAAGTTTTAAAAATTTTTCTATTATTTGAAAAAAATCTTGTCTCATTAGTACATCTCCTTTTTGGGTGATATATTATCAGTTGGTTATTGTAAAAAAGCTCGAATTTTGAAATAATATATTTTTTATTAATAGAAGTTATGGTCGTAGGTTCGTGTCAAAATAAAAAACATCAGAAATATTCTGATGTTTAATACTTAGTGGTGCGGGTAAAGGGACTTGAACCCCCACGGATTACTCCACTAGATCCTAAGTCTAGCGCGTCTGCCAATTTCGCCATACCCGCACACAGTGGTGGACCCTGTAGGACTCGAACCTACGACCGCCCGGTTATGAGCCGGATGCTCTAACCAACTGAGCTAAGGGTCCGTATAATTTCTCACTGCTTTTATATATTATCATATTCTTTAAAGTTAATCAATATTATTAGTTAAAAAAAATTAAAAAAATGGCTAATTATTGCCATTTTGTAACATATTTAATAAATCTATTTTAAATTTATCTTTTTCTTTGTTTGCTTTAGAAATCATTACACCTTTATATGCTTGTAATTCCTGTCTATGTCCTTCTGATAAAAGACTCTCAGGAGTTATTGTTTCTAGTATAATAGCTTTACTGCTTTCACATACGGAATAATGTAGAACTATCTCTCCATGAACTCTTACAAATAAATCGTCTGTTGGTAATTTAAGTTCATACTTCTTTGTGTTTTCCTCACTGTTTACACTTATTAATTTTCCTAAAAAATTACCATCTTTCATTTTTGGATAAAATTCAAAAATTAATTTTTTATATGCAAGCATATTATATTTTTTTACTGAACGCTCTAATTTTCTAAATTCATTTTCATTTAGATATTCAAAAATATAGGTTCCTTTCATAGTTTTTACCCCCTTTAATATAATTAAGCTAATTATATGCTCAATTCGTACTGGTATTATAGCATAATCGACAAGAAATGTCAATTTTACATTCTTTGGCATTTAGGGCAATAATAAGTACCTCGTCCTCCTATTTTTTCCTTAATTATTATTGAACCGCATTCATAGCATTTTTCACCTTTTCTCATATGCACTTTTAAATGTTTTTCATAATCTCCTCTTTTACCATCAATATTTGGATAAGTACCCTTATATTTTAATGATTCTTCAAAAACTATTTTAGTATTCTTTATTATTTTATCTAGTTTTTTGCAAGTTAACTCATTAGCATAACATTTAGGGTTTATTTTTGATCTAAAAAGAATTTCATCGGCGTATATATTACCTATTCCTGTTATATAACTTTGATCAAGTAGCATCTTTTTTATATCTGTATGATGTGATTTAAATTTTTCTTTTAGATAGTTAGCTGTCAATTTTGAGTCAGTATATTCTAATCCTAGCTTTTTAGAATTAAAAAATTTATCTATTTCTTCTTTTAAAACAACTTCCATTTTTCCAAATAGTCTCGGATCATTAAAATGTAATTCATAATCATCAAAATAAAATATTACATAATCGTGTTTATCTTTTTTTGAATTAAGTGGTAAAAGATAAAATCTACCTTCCATTCGAAAGTGTATAACTATATAACTTTTTTCTAATTCTAATAAAAGCCATTTTCCTCTTCTTTTTACATCTGATATTATTTGGTTTTGAGTCATTAAAATAAATTCATCTTTTTTATTATATACTATTTTATCTAAATAAACCTCTGTTTTATTGATTTTTCTATTAATTATTATTTTTCTTAAATCTCTTTTGGTTGTTTCAACTTCTGCTAATTCTGGCATAAAAAACTCCTTTATTTTGCATCATACCAATTTTTTCCTATTTCTATATCAACTTTTAATGGAACATCAAGTTTGTATGCATTATCCATGCATGAATCAACTATTTTTTGTACTATATCTAATTCTTCTGTTAATACATCAAATATAAGTTCATCGTGGACTTGTAATATCATTTTACTTTTTAAATTTCTTTTAATAAATTCATTATGTATATCAATCATTGCCTTTTTTAAAATATCAGCACTAGATCCTTGTATTGGCGTATTTAAGGCTATTCTTTCGCCTTGTTGTCTTATCATATAATTTGTATTTTTAAGTTCGTCAATTGTTCTTTTTCTATTCATTATTGTTGTTACATAACCTTTTTCGTATGCATCTTTTATAACTTTATCCATATAAATTTTTATTCCACCATATGTTTCAAAATATTTATCAATAAAAGCTTTAGCTTCTTTTACTGTTATTCCTAAATCTTCTGCTAATCCAAAGCTACTTATACCATATAATATTCCAAAATTAACTGCTTTAGCCTGTCTTCTCATTAGTGGAGTAACATTATTTTCGTCAACACCAAATATATCCATTGCAGTTTGTTTATGTATATCCATATCATTTTTAAAAGCTTCAACTAAGTTAGGAACTTTAGAAAAGTGAGCAAACATACGTAATTCTATTTGTGAGTAATCACTGGATAGTAAAACAGAATTAGGTGATGCTACAAATGCTTTTCTTATTAATTTACCATAATTTGTTCTAATTGGTATATTTTGAAGGTTTGGCTCAATAGATGATAATCTTCCTGTTCTAGTTATAGTTTGAGTGTATATTGTATGTATTTTACCATCTTGCAAGATATTAGATTTTAATCCTATCACATATGTGCTTTGAAGTTTAGAAAGCATTCTGTGTTCTAAAACTAAAGGGATGATAGGATGTTTATCTTTGTATTTTTCTAAAATGTTTTTATCTGTTGAATAGCCTTTTTTTGTTTTCTTGCCACTTCCTATTTTTAATTTTTCAAACAGTATTTCTCCTAATTGTTTAGGTGATGATATATTAAATGTTTCACCTGATAATTCATATATTTTATTTGATATTTCATTTATTTTGTTTTCTAATTCTATATTCATATCATCAAGAACATTTTTATCAACGTTTATTCCTTCATATTCCATATCTCCTAAAACAATGGAAAGTGGCATTTCTATTTTGTCAAACAAATAAAGGCAATCTTCTTCTTTCATTTTATCATGTAATTCATCTTTTGTTTCGTATATAAATCTTGATTTATTAATAACTATATCCTTTAATGTTTCTTCTTTTAAATCTTGTGATTTGGTAATTATTTCATAAAATGGTATATCATACCCAAATTGATTAGCTAAATATGCTATATCATCTTTTACGTTATAGTTTAATAAATATGCAGAAATGAAAGAATCGAAGGTAACGTTTTTTAGGTTTATACCAATATATTTAAAAATGACGTAATGTTTTTTTAAGTCATATATGAATTTTTCTTTATCATTTATATAGGTAATAACTTGTTTTATTAATTCTTTTTTTACATAGTACCCATAATTACCATCATAAATTCCCATTGCTAATAAATTAGAATTATGATAATTTGTTTTATCTATTTCTACATATATAGCACAAGGGTAAGATAAGTTTTTTAAATCTTCTATATCATTTACTTGTTTTATATCTATTTTTTTTGAATTGTGTTTTAGTTTCATATTTTTTAAAAAGGAATAAAATTCTAAGTTTTCATATATTTTTTTCAATTCTTTTAAATTTTGATCTTTTATTTTAGTATCTTCTAATTTAAAATCCAATGGTACTTCTTTATATATGGTAACTAATTCTTTGCTTTCAAATGCTTTTTCTTTTCCTTCTATAAGTTTAGTTAAGGTGCTACCTTTTATTTCATCTAAATTTTCATATATTCCTTCTAGTGTATTATATTCTTGGAGTAATTTTAAGGCTGTTTTTTCCCCTATTCCTTTAACCCCTGGGATATTATCTGATTGGTCTCCTTCTAATGCTTTTATATCTATCATTTTATCAGGAAAAAGACCATATATATCAAAGAATGCTTTTTTATCTATAATAATATAATCTTTTGGTTTAAGCATTTTCATTATTACTTTATCAGTTATTAATTGAAGTAAATCTTTATCACTACTAACTATTAAACCTTCGTAATCATTTTCTTCATCTATCATTTTTGAAAGTGTGCCTACTATATCATCTGCTTCATAATTTTCTATTTCAAACCATTTTATTCCAAGATGAGTAAGAATTTCTTTTGCAACAGGAAATTGCTGTTTTAATTCATTTGGCATTTCAATTCTTCCGGCTTTATAGTCTTTATATTTATCATGTCTAAATGTTTTTCCTTTATCAAATGCAACTAACATGTATTGCGGTTTTTCTTCATTTATAATTTTATTTATCATATTTATAAATCCGTATAAAGCATTTGTTGGAAAACCAGCTTTATTTTTCATAAAATTTCCTTGGTATGCTGTTGCATAATAACTTCTAAATAATAAATTATTTCCATCTACTAATACTACTTTTTTCATATATATTCTCCTATAAAAATATTATACCATGAATGATGATAAATTAAAATTCATTAGTTTTTTATAACATAATAAAAAACTAGTTTATTTTTAAATTTTTATTTAGAAAGACTTAAAAATATCTAGCTTTTTTATTTTAATTATTATTTTGATTATTATTTTGATTATTAGACCACATTGATGAATGTTTTTCTATATCAATATTATCGCTTATATCAGTTATATCTTGCATATCAAAAGTTTCTGATGTGTTTACGTCCTGCATGTTTGCATTAGTTGGTATATTAGTATTAATATCTTCAATTGGATTTATTGTCTCGTTATTATTTTGATTTTTTATTTCTATATTATTATTTATAGGCATAGTATTTATGTTTGTAATTTCGTTTGTTGGTTGCATTATATTTACGCTTGATATACTTTCACTATTTTGTATATTGGTATTAATGCTTTCTATTGGTTTTACTTGTTCGTTATTATTTTGACTTTTAATTTCTATATTATCATTTATAGGCATAGTATTTATGTTTGTAATTTCGTTTGTTGGTTGTTGATTGATATTCTTTGAATCATCATTAGTTTGATTTACATTTATTGGTTCTGAACCAGAAAATGCTAATATTGGAAAAAATATAATTGGTAATAAAATCATTCCCACAACAAATCCTCCACTTTTTCCAAATTTCTTTGCTAAACCATTATATAAAACTATCATTGCATATATATTTGCTATTGGAATTAATAATAATAAAATATTCCACCACTTTTTTTCTGCTATCTGGCAAATAACATATATATTATATATTGGGATAATAGATACCCAACCTGGTTTTCCTGCTTTCTTAAAAATTTTCCATAATGATACAATTATCAAAACATATGATATTATAAATAAAATTACAATTAATATTCCCATTGATGCAAATGCTCCAGTTAATCCTGACGTAGTACTTAAACCATATGTTGTGTCTACATAATAATTTTCATTCATTTTTATTTCTCCTTTATTTTATTTAATTATATAATCAATTTTAAATTTTATCAATTAATATATGTATAAATTGTAAATCATTTGCCAAAACTAAACTGAAAGGATGATTTATATGAAGAACATAAATATAAGAGAATATATTATTAGTAATTTTAAAGAAGATAATGAAAGTGAGTTAAAAGAATCTATAAATGATACTATTAAAGAAGGATTAGAAGAAGCATTACCTGGTCTTGGTGTTTTTTTTGAATTAATATGGAATAATGCTTCTGAAAACTTAAAAAAAGAACTTTTAGAAATTCTAAAAGCTCAATTAAATTAATTATCTCTTAAAGTTGCTGGAACTGTTTCAGTAACTTTTTTTATTATTTCGTTAAATTTTTCCATTACTTCTTCTTCTGTTAAAGTTTTTGTATCATCTTGGAAATATAGTGAGAATGCAAGAGATTTTTTATTACTATCTATGTTAGTTCCTTCATAAATATCAAATAATTCTTGCTTTATTAAGTTTCTTCCACCAGCTTTTTTAATTACATTCATAACTTCTTCTGCTGTTATATTTTTATCAATAATAAATGCTAAATCTTTTTTTACTATAGGATATTTTGGAATTTCTTTAAATATCATTTTTGATGGTCTATTTTCTAAGAGTTTAGTTAAATTAATTTCAAATACAAATACATCATCTTTAATAATATTTGGATGAATTTTACCTATAACACCTACTTTTTTACCTTGCATAATTATACTAGCACTTTGTCCTGGGTGGAACTCATTTGGTATGTCTTTTGATACTAAGCTATATCTTCCATTATAACCTAAGAAATATAATAATTCTTCTAATACTCCTTTTATAGTATAAAAGTCTACTTTTTGATTATTAATACTTAAATAATAATCGCCAGTCATTAAAACAGCTAATTTTAAGTCCTCTTTATAAGTATTATCTTCCTTATAAAAACCTTTTCCAATTTCAAATATTGAAATATCATTATTATTACGTGCTTTGTTGTATAAATATATTTCTTTTAATGAGTGAATTAAACTATATCTTAATGTATTTCTATCTTCACTCATTGGGTCATTTAACATTATTTCAGTAAACTTTTCATTAGTAAATTTATGAACTTCACTATTAGGAATTAGAGTATAGCTTAACGTTTCATTTAATCCTAAATCTATTAATTTATTTTTTATATCTCTTTTTCTTCTATCAAATTTATTATTAACTAATTTTAGCATAGGAAGTTTTCCTTTAATATTATCCATTCCATATATTCTTCCTACTTCTTCTATTAAATCTTCTACTATGTTGACATCTAATCTTCTAGTTGGAACTTTAACTGTTAAATAATTTGTTTTATCTTCTACAATAAATGCTAGTCTTTTTAATATAGATATTACTTCTTCTTTTGGAATATTAATACCTAAAACTTTATTAATTTTATTTAATTCTATATCAATTATTTTATCATCTTTAGGCATATTATCATATTTTACTATATCTCCTACTATGCTTGCATTTGCATACTTTTCAAGTAGTGCACAGCTTCTTTCTATAGCCATATATGTTCTATTAGGATCTAGCCCTTTTTCAAATCTATTAGATGCTTCACTTCTTAATATTTTTTTAGATGTTTTTCTAATCTTTACTTTATCAAATATAGCTGATTCTATTATTATGTTTTTAGTATTATTTTCTACTTCTGTTGAAAGTCCACCCATAACGCCAGCTAATCCTACTGCTTCTTTTTCAGTTGAAATAACTATATCATTTTCATCTAATTGTCTTTTTATACCATCTAATGTTATTAATTCCTCGTTTTTATCAGCATTTCTAACTATTAATTTTCCACCTAATTTATCTGCATCATAAAAATGAAGTGGTTGTCCTGTTTCTAACATAACATAATTAGATATATCAACAACGTTATTTATAGGTCTAATACCTGATGCTATAAGTCTTTCTTTTATGAAATCTGGACTTTCTTTTATAGTAACATTTAATGCTTTTTTTGCTAAAAATAAAGTGCAATCTTCTGTTTTTATATCTATTTTAAATTCATCATTTATGTTATCATCATTACTTTTATAAGAAAGATCTATATCTTTTACTTTTTTATCATATATAGCACCTAATTCGTATGCCATACCTAAAATACTAAGTAAATCTCCTCTATTTGCTGTAAGTTCAAAATCAATTACTTCATCATCTAAATTTAGAGTTTTTATTGCATCTTCTCCAATTTTAGCATCATCTGATAATTCATGAATACCAGTTTTATCTTTTTCTTCTAAGAATTTATTATCAAGTCCTAATTCTTCTTTAGAGCAAAGCATACCATTTGAAACAACTCCACGAATCATTCCTTTTTTTATTTCTAAGCCTGGAAGTTTAGCTCCTACTTTTGCAACTATAACTTTAATATTTTCTCTTACGTTTGGAGCGCCGCAAACTATATCTAATACTTCATCTCCAACGTCAACTTTACAAACATGTAAGTGATTGCTATCAGGATGATTTTTACACTCTATTACTTTACCTACAACTAAATTGGTTGCGTTAATTAAACTTCCGGCACTATCATATTCGTTACCAACATCTGTCATATCTTCTGCTATTTGTTTTATAGATAAGTTTTCTGGTAAATCTATATAATCGCTAACAAATTTTTTAGATAATTTCATTATTTATCATCCTTTCTGTCAAATTCATTTAAGAATCTAATATCATTTCCATATATTGTTCTAATATCTGTTATTCCATATTTAAACATTGCAAATCTATCCATTCCAGTTCCAAAGGCAAAACCTTGATATTTTTTACTATCATAGCCACTCATTTCAAGAACATTAGGATGAACCATACCTGCTCCTAAAACTTCTATCCAACCTGTTGATTTACATAAGTTACAACCTTTACCACCGCATTTAAAGCAAGATACATCAACTTCAACTGATGGTTCTGTAAATGGAAAGTAACTTGGTCTAAATCTTACTTTTGTTTTTTCTCCCAAGATAGTTTTACAAAATAATTCTAAAGTACCTTTTAAGTCTGCCATTGAAACATCTTCATCAATTACTAATCCTTCTATTTGCATAAATTGATGAGAGTGTGTAGCATCTTCATCTCTTCTATATACTTTACCAGGACAAACAATTCTAATTGGTCCTTTTTCTTTATTTTCTTCCATTGCACGAACTTGTGCTGTTGATGTTTGACTTCTAAGTAAATAATTTTCAAATTCATCTTTTAAATAAAATGTATCTTGAGCATCTCTTGCAGCGTGTCCTTTTGGTAAGTTAAGTTTTTGGAAACAATTTTCGTCACTTTCTACCTCTGGTCCATCATATATCGTATATCCCATTGATAAGAATAAATCCTCAAATTTTTCTTCTATTCTAGTCATAGGATGTTTTGAACCTCTTTTTATTTTTTTTGATGGAAGTGTAATATCTATTTTTTCACTTTCTAATTTTTTGTCTAAAGCATCTTTTTCTAATTTTTCTTTTATTTCATCTAAATTTTCAGTAACAAAGTTTCTTACTTCATTAACAAGCATTCCAAATTCCTTTTTTTGATCATTTGGAACATCTTTCATCATTTTAGAAAGTTCAGTTATCTTACCTTGTTTTCCTAAGTATTCTACTCTTACATCGTTTAGTATTTTAATAGAAGTAATACTAGATTTTTTTTCTTCATATTCTTTTTTTATAGCATTTGCTTTATCTTTCATTTTTTATTCCTCCTTTAATATAAAAAAATCCATGAGACAAGGGCGAATTTTTATCCGTGGTACCACCTTGTTTCATAGATTTACTATGCACTTAATTTCTTGTAACGTAAGATATACGTGATAACTTTATAGTTATCCAGCTCCAAAGTGAATTCATAAGTTATTACTATTAGTTTCCACCAACCACTAACTCTCTATTAGCTTTTTACTTATTACTACTCTTTTTCATTGCTTTTTCTAAAAGATATTTTAACATAAAATAAAAAGTTAAGCAAGCTACTTAACTTTTTTTAATTCACTTATATTACCAGCTTTGTCAACTACTTTAATATATTTATAATTTACTTCATTTATATTTAATATATTTTTTTTACCTGATATTTTTATTTCATCAAAATTTTCTTTATCGTTAGATAATAAAATACTTGATAATTCATAATTATCATTTATTAAAATATCATTTGAATTAATTTTTATAGTAGGTTTTTCTTTATCTATATTAATAGTTGTTTCATATGGGTAACTTTTATAACCCATTTCATTTTCTATTTTTATGTATACTTTTTTATTCATAGTTTTATTAAACACTAATTTTATATTAGCATTTTTTCCTTTAGAAAATGAATAATAATTATCATACCATTTTTTACCATCATATGAATAGTAAACTTTATCTATATTATATATGGATTCACCTATTATATTAAGAGTAACGTCACTATTAACTAATGATTCTCCACTTGAGTTAATAACCATATTTATAATAGGATAGAAACTAGCATTATTTTCCTTATTATATACATTTTTTCTATTTAAAGTTGCCCTTAATTTATTAGTTGTACCTGATATAAACATTAAATAACTAAATATAATAACTAAAATAATAACAAATGATAAAATTAATATATTTCTTTTTTCTTTTTTCATAGGTAGCCTCCTACTATAATTAATTATACTTGCTTTTTAAAAAAAAGACAATAATTTTTAATTACTGTCTATATTTCCATAAGTTCTTTTTCTTTTGTTTTTAATTTTTCTTCTGCTATTTTATTATATTTATTTATTAATTCTTGAACAAAATCCTGTCCTTTTTTAATATCGTCTTCTGGAATTTCTATTTTTTTAATATCGTTATTAGCTTCTTGTCTTATATTTCTAAGTGCTATTTTAGCTTCTTCTTCTATTGTTTTTGCTTCTTTTACATATTCTTTTCTTCTTTCTTCTGTAAGCTCTGGAATAATAAGCATAACAACTTCACCATTATTATTAGGTGTAAGTCCTATATTAGCTTCAAAAATAGCTTTTTCTATTGACCCTATACTTGATCTATCAAAAGGTTTAATAACTAGCTTTCTAGCTTCTGGAACAGATATTGTTGCTAATTGTATTAATGGAGTTGATACTCCATAATATTCAACTTCTATTTTATCTAATATTCTAGGATTTGCTCGCCCTGCTCTAACATTCAAAAATCTATTTTCCATAACATTAATTGCTTTTTGCATTTTGTCTTCTGCTTCTAATAAAATTTCATCTATCATTATATCCCTCTTTCATATATTTATATTATATAATAAAAAAATACTTTATGACAAGTATTTTTATATCTATTTATTTTCTATTCTTTTATTGTCATCTATATATTTATAATTTAATGAATTATTTTTTGAAATAGCTGATTTACTTGTAGCTTTTTCATATGAATTTCTAGCATCTTTTGCAACTTGCCCACCACGCTTAGCAACACTCATATTTTCTTTAAATCCTTTAGGGTGCTCTTCTCTTGAAATATCACGAGTTGCAACTTCACCTAAATCAGTTAAAAGAACTTCTATATCTGTCATATTATCTCTTAGTGATTCTTTTCTTATCCCTTTAAATTCTTTATATTCATTTGCCTTCATACCAGACCAAGTCTTGTATATTTCATTTGTAAGTAGTGCAAATTCAATTGAGTGTTCAATCCCACTATCTTTCCAAATGTCAGTTAGTTGAAATCTATCAACAATTCCAATTAATCTTTGTTTAATCCATTCATCAGTATAACCTTTAGCACGATAATAATTGACGACTCTATTAGCAGCCACTTCTGGATCAAATACCTCGTCTATTCTTTCACTACCTAAATTAGCAAGCCACAATTTAAAAGGTTCAGCCTTAGGACTAGGAACGGATTCAATTAATCTTAATATTCCTTTAGTATCTAAAGTGTCAGTCAAATAATTTTTTTCATCTTTTTTTGACTTCATTTTGAGTTGCACGATTTTTTCGTGCAACTGACTTCCTTCTTCTTTTAATTTTCTTTTTAAATCACTCCAGTAATTTCTTGGAATATTAGCATTAGTTAATGCACTAATAACATCAACAACACTAAAATAATATTCTTCTTTATCATTATCCCAAACACTTCTTATTTCATTATCCTCGAAAAGATTTGAAATCGTTTCTAATTTATTATTTTCCATTATTATCCTCCTTTTTTACTATTTGTAATTCATAATTCATTACTTCTAACAACTTAGTAAAAGTTCCAAGTGATATTGAATGTAAATTTTTTTCCATTCTGGCAACAGTTGATCTTGCTATACCAACTCTTCTTGATAGTTCTGATTGACTAATATTTGATTCATTTCTTAATTTTATATATTCACATATTAAATCAAATTCATTATCATTTATTATTTCATTTTTTATATTTTTCATAGTTATTACCTCACAAATATATTGTAGCATATATGCAACACTCAAATCAACAAAAAATTAAGTATATTTCCACTTAATTCTTACAATTTTAATTTTTCTTCCATTTGATAACAACTTGTTCATCTGTAAGGTTTGAAACAAAATAAACTAAATTGACTTATTGTGTATTTCTTCGTTATCATATATATTAATACTATTTTGTAACAATTGATACAAATAATCCTGTAACTTATTATAACTATCAAATTTATTATTATTTATCTCTTTAATATAATTTAAATATTCTTCTGAAGATTCTTGATATAATTTCACACCCTATATACGTTATATCAAAAAAGACTAGTTTTACCTAGCCTTTTATATTTTTATTAATTGTTCTTTTTTGCTTTGATTGCAGCTTGTGCAGCAGCAAGTCTTGCAATAGGAACTCTAAATGGTGAGCAAGAAACATAATTAAGTCCAATATTATGGCAGAATTCAACTGATGAAGGATCTCCACCATGTTCACCACAAATACCAATATGTAAGTTTGGATTAACTGGTTTTCCAAGTTTAATTGCTGTTTCCATTAATTTACCAACACCATCTTGGTCTAATTTAGCAAATGGATCATTTTCAAAAATCTTCTTATCATAGTAAGCATTTAAGAACTTACCTGCATCATCTCTTGAGAATCCATAAGTCATTTGAGTTAAGTCATTAGTACCAAAGCAGAAGAAATCAGCATCCTTTGCAATTTCATCAGCAGTAAGTGCTGCTCTTGGAATTTCAATCATAGTACCAACTTCGTACTCTAAATCAATACCAGAAGCTTTTATTTCTGCATCTGCTGTGTCAGTAACAACTTTCTTAACGTATTTTAATTCTTTATCATCACAAACAAGTGGAATCATTATTTCAGGTTTAACATTCCAATCTGAATGATTTTTCTTAGTATTAATTGCTGCACGAATAACAGCTTTTGTTTGCATTTTTGCTATTTCTGGATAAGTAACAGCAAGACGGCATCCTCTGTGTCCCATCATTGGGTTAAATTCATGAAGTGAAGCAATTAATGCTTTGATTGTTTCAACAGACTTACCTTGTGCATCAGCAAGTTTTTTGATATCTGCTTCTTCTGTTGGAACAAATTCATGTAAAGGTGGATCAAGATATCTTATAGTAACAGGGAATCCTTGTAATGCTTCATATAAAGCTTCAAAATCGCTTTGTTGATAAGGTAAAATCTTATCTAATGCAGCTTCCCTTTCTTCTACAGTATCAGCACAAATCATTTCTCTAAATGCTGCTATTCTATCTTCTTCAAAGAACATGTGTTCTGTACGGCAAAGACCGATTCCTTCAGCTCCTAATTCACGTGCTTTTTTAGCATCAGTTGGAGTATCAGCGTTTGTTCTTACCTTTAAAGTTCTGTACTTATCAGCCCAAGCCATAACACGACCAAACTCACCAGCGATTGAAGCATCAACTGTTGGGATCCTACCATCATAAATGTTACCAGTTGAACCATCTATTGAGATATAATCTCCTTCATGATAAGTCTTACCTGCTAAAACAAATTTCTTATTTTCTTCATCCATTATAATATCACCACAACCAGATACGCAGCAAGTACCCATACCACGAGCAACAACAGCAGCATGGCTTGTCATACCACCACGAACAGTTAAGATACCTTGAGATGCTTTCATACCAGTAATATCTTCTGGAGAAGTTTCAAGTCTAACTAAAACTACTTTTTCTCCTTTATCAGCCCAACCACAAGCGTCTTCAGCAGTAAATACAATCTTACCTGTAGCAGCTCCTGGAGATGCTCCAAGACCTTTTCCAGCTGGAGTGCTTTCTTTTAATGCTTTAGCATCAAATTGTGGGTGAAGTAATGTATCTAAGTTACGAGGATCAATCATAGCTACAGCTTCTTCTTCTGTGCGCATTCCTTCATCTACTAAATCACATGCTATTTTTAAAGCAGCTTGTGCAGTTCTCTTACCGTTTCTTGTTTGAAGCATGTAAAGTTTACCATGTTCTACAGTAAATTCCATATCTTGCATATCTCTATAATGATTTTCTAGAGTTTTGCAAACTTCTTTAAATTCCTTAAATGCTTCTGGAAATTTTTCTTCCATTTCAGCGATGTGCATTGGAGTACGAACTCCTGCAACAACGTCTTCACCTTGTGCATTAGTTAAGAATTCACCAAATAATCCTTTAGCACCAGTTGCTGGGTCACGAGTAAATGCAACACCAGTACCACAGTCATCACCCATATTACCAAATGCCATAGCTTGTACGTTTACAGCAGTACCCCATGAATATGGAATATCATTATCTCTTCTATAAACGTTTGCACGTGGATTATCCCATGATCTAAATACAGCTTTTACAGCTCCCATTAATTGTTCTTTTGGATCACTTGGGAAATCTTCACCAATCTTTGATTTATATTCTTCTTTAAATTGTCTTGCTAATTCTTTTAAGTCATCAGCATCTAATTCAACGTCTTGTTTAACGCCTTTTTTCTCTTTCATTTCATCTATTAGTTGTTCAAAATACTTCTTACCAACTTCCATAACTACGTCTGAATACATTTGAATAAATCTTCTGTAGCAGTCCCAAGCCCATCTCGGATTGTTAGATTTTTCAGCAATAACGTTTACAACGTCTTCATTTAAACCTAAGTTTAATATAGTATCCATCATACCTGGCATAGATGCTCTAGCACCAGATCTTACAGAAACTAAAAGTGGATTTTCTTTATCACCAAATTTCTTTCCAGTGATTTCTTCCATTTTTTCAATGTACTCATTAATTTGTTCTTGAATTTCAGAATTAATTTCTCTTCCATCTTCATAGTACTGAGTACATGCTTCTGTTGTAATTGTGAAACCTTGAGGAACTGGAAGTCCAATGTTAGTCATTTCTGCTAAGTTAGCTCCCTTACCACCAAGTAAGTTTCTCATATCAGCATTACCTTCTTTAAAAAGGTAAACCCATTTTGTCATTTATATTCCTCCTTCTTTATTTAGCACAAATTAATTATAACATAAAAAAAATAGTACTTACAATAAAATACTATGTTTTTTCTCTTATTTTACAATATTTTCTGGATTTTCTATTTCTTTTTTTAATGGAACTAAAGCTTTGAAAAATTCATCTTCTAAAAGGCTTTGATAAATATATCTATATTGAACTGCCATCAAAAATTTTTCTTTATCCATTTTAGAAAAATCTAGTTTAACATTAAATGTTAATAGTTTGTTTTTATCTAAAACAAACTCCCTTAAAAATTCTCTTACACTTCTTCCATTACCTTCTCTAAAAGGATGAATTGCCATTAATAAATAATATGCATTTGCTAAAACATATGAATAACTTCTTTTGTCATATACCTTTTCTATGTTGGTATTTAATTCATTTAATGCACTAGATAATTCATCTTTAATAAGTTCTGGATCATAAAATTCAGTTTTCTTTGCTAAAGAACACGTTCTATACTCTCCAGCAAATGGATATATAGAAGAAAATAAAAACTTATGAATTGCTCTTAAATGATTAGAATCAAAATTTCCTTCTATTGGAAAAAGTTCTAAAAAAGCTAGTTGTTTTAAAGTAATTTCTTTTTCAGCTAAAGATAATTTTTCTTTATCAATTATATTTAAATTATTTTTTAAAATATTTGTATTATCTATAAAATAGTTATTCCAATTTTCTTTATCTTTATCATTTTTCATTTTTTCTCTTCCTTTTTATCAATAACAACAACTTTTCATTTGATTTAAATTGTTTTATTAAATCATTTTCTTCTTTACAAGATATAATAAAACCTTCCATTTCTAAATTTGCTTTAGCATCTTTTATGGCATCTTTTATTTCCTCTATACTATCATCAACATATTTGTAATTTTTATCCATATCTACTACCTCTTTTAATATAATACACTATTTATTATCATTTTGTCTATTTAATGGGTGACACTTTAAATAAACCTCTCTTAATCTTTCATTAGATACATGAGTATAAATTTGTGTTGATTCTAAAGATTCATGACCCAAAAGTTCTTTTACTGTTAAAATATCACAACCATTATTTAAAAGATGTGTTGCAAAAGAATGTCTTAACATATGTGGAGATACATGTTTTTTTATGCTTGCTTTTTTTACTATATCATTTATAATTTGTTCTACTGCTCTAGTAGTTATTTTATTACCTCTATTATTTATAATTAAATAATCACAAGAAGAATTATTTTTATTTATGATTTTAGTTCTGCCACCATTTATAAATAAATTAATATAATCTAAACAATACTCCCCAAATAAATCTATTCTTTCTTTATTTCCTTTTCCTAATATCCTAATTTCTTTTCTATTTAAATCTATATCATTAAGTTTTATATTAACTAATTCTCCAACTCTTATACCAGTTGCATATAAAAGCTCTAAAATAAGTCTATTTCTTTGACCTAAAGAAGTATTTAAATCTGGTATATTAAATATTGTTTCTAATTCTATAACACCTAAATAATTAGGTAATTTCTTTTCTTTTTTAGGTGTTGAAACGTAATCAAATGGATTAGTATTTATAATATCTTGATTAAATAAATATTTATAAAAACTTCTAAGTGCTGATAATTTTCTAGAAATTGTACTTCTTGATAATTTTCTATTATATAAAATCATTAAATACCCTTTTATAAAATCATAGGAAACATCTTTATAATCTTTTTTTTCTTCTTTTAAATAAGAAAAAAATTCCATTATATCTATTTCATAATTTTTATATGTATTTAATGAATATTTCTTTTGCCTTAAAATATAATCTAAAAATTTTTTAATATCTATATTCATATTAAATCACCTATTATAATTATAACTTAAAAAAAGATAAAAGTTAAATCCTTTTATCTATAATAAATCCAGCATCTGAATATGTATTATCATTTTGATGCAATAAATAACAATCATATTCTAAAGATATTAATCTTATCTTAATATCTGATATTTCATCATCAATATTCTTAATATTATTTTCTATATCTTCTTTAGTTTCTAAAAAAGATATATTATTTAATTTTAATTCTTCTTTTTCTCTTTTTTTACTAAGATCATTTAAATTATGTTTAAGATCATTTATTCTCTCTAATAACTCTATATCAGGTTCATAGTCTTTTTTATTATCTTTTCTTAATTTATTATATTTTAATATTTCATCATCAGTTATAGTATATGGTTTAACTTTTAAAGGAGCTTTTTGTTCTTCTTTAAAAAAAGTTTTTATATTACACCTAATATTATCTCTAATTCTATTTGAAGAACATTTATTTAACTGAGCCTTTTTGCATAATTTTTCATATCTTTCATTAAATTCATTACTACTTAAAATTAATAATTTTCTATTTAAATCTTCTTTTAACATTTTTGAAAATTCTATTTTTCTTAATTCATCTTTCATAATAAATTTAACGAAAGCCATTTTACAATTATCATCTAGTGCTAATGAAAGATGAGGTTTCTTCTTTAAAATTTCATATCTTGAATCATACATTTTATCAGGATCTAAATTTTTTTCAATCAATAAATTTTTAGCATTTACAAAACTATAATTTTTAAATTTATTATATATTTTTTCTAAAAATTCATCTGTTTTTAATGGTATATTATTACTTGAAATATCATTTATACTAAGTGAATAGTTTTCATCAATTAAATTCTTTAAATCTACTGCATTTACTAGTAAAATATCTAAATCATTCTTATATAATATATCAATTTTTCTAGAATTTATATTCTCTTTTTTTCTTATCGAGAAAGGATTATAATCTTTATCATTTTTTTTATTTAAATATTTCTCTATATATTCTCTTGCAGAAAAATCTTCATCGTGTGGTAAAAGCTTTATTAACTCACAAGTGTTATTACAATATGTTGTATATTTTAATAATCCTTCTAAAGTCCCACTTGATAGTGAAACTTTTTCCACTTTATTATTTATTTTTAATTCAACAACTAATTGATATTTCATTTTTACACCTCTTATTAATATTTATTTTTAAAATTATTAAAATTATTTTTTATGTTATCTATATATAAGTTAGAATAGGTATCTTCTTTTTTTATTTCTTTTATAAATGAATCACTTATTATCGCACTTCCACCTGTTATTTTATTAAATAATGTTTTATACCTAAATGCTAAGTTTCTTTTTGATTCTATGTTTTGACTTAGTTTTTTACACAATACTTTTATATTATCTTGATCTGTTGCAATAGATGCTATTACAAGCTCATCATCTATAAGATTAGGAATTAATCTTTTTGTATCATAAGTATCTATCATACATTTTATTTTTTGATTCTTAACATATGTTTCATATAAATATTTAAAAAATTTATATTTTAAATTTATTTTATTTGACTTTGTATTCAATAAAATTTTTTGAAACTCTAATACATCCATTTTAATATTTATAATACAACTTTTAAGTTCATCTTCGTTTATATACAAAACATCACTATCTTTTTTAAAAATAACATCCATTATTGGAAAAAAATCAGAATCAGTAATAAACATAGTACTATTATTATTTTCATTTTCAAAATTTTCTTTAATAAATTCTTTAACTTCTAAAGGTAAGTCTTCAATTAAATCTTTATATGAATCGTACATACTAGTATATTTATCCATAGCTTTTAAATCTAGTGATATAATTGGATAGTTTATTTCATTATTTTTTTTATCATTACACTTATAATATAAAGTATATTTTTTTAAGGCCATAATATCCTCCTATTAATTAAGTTTATAATACCACTTTTGAAGTATATAAGTCAATTTAAAAAGCCTATATAAAAAATTATATAAGCTTATTTTTTTTAAATACAAATAATTTGTTAGTTATGTAATTATACATAAACATAATAAGTGAACCAAGTACTTTAGCTGCCATATTTGCTATATGAAATTTATTTATAAGTACTGATAGCACTAGTGAATCAAGTGGAAAACCTATTACTCTTATAATTATAAAAGATGTAAGTTGCGCTAACTTGTCACGGCGTCTTTTTGGTTTTGATTTAAAAACTTTTTTATCCCATATAAATAAGACCGTAAAAGATATTGTATATGATAAAAAGTTTGCTAATAAATAATTTCCTTTTGTTATTAAATCTACCAAAAAGAATATTAAAAACAAAATACCTGTACATACAGTAGATACAAAAGAATATTTTATAAATTCTTCATTTTTTAAATAGAACTTTTCTAGTTTTGATTTCTTTCTAAATATTCTTGCTAAAGCATTTTTCTTCTTCTTAAAAATATTCATAATACTTCCCTTCAAACAAGAATGATTATAACACAAAATAAAGAAAAAGAAAAAAAGAAGCCTATCTAGCTTCTACAATTAACTTAATTGCGGTCCTTTCTTCACCTTCAATTACAATATCTGTAAATGCTGGTATGCATACTAAGTTTTTTCCTGAAGGTGCAACAAAACCTCTTGCTATAGCAATTGACTTAATAGCTTGATTAAGCGCTCCTGCTCCTATCGCTTGTATTTCTACAGATCCTTTTTCTCTAAATACATTAGCAAGTGCTCCTGCTACACTACTTGGGTTTGACTTACTGGATACTTTAAGTGTTTCCATATTTATTTCCTCCTTAATATTTTAGTCATTATAAATATATGAAAAAATAAACATAAAATGATTTTTTATATAAAAAAAGTAAAGATATAAAAACCTTTACTGATTAAACATATTTATTACCTCAGATAAATGAGTTATTTCTGGATAATCACTACCTTCTAATTCTTTTACAAATTTAATACCTATACCAAGTTTTTTCTGCCATTCTTTAATATTTCCAGAATAATCATCTATTAATATTGCTGCAGATGGATTAACGACTTCTGTTTTAGGTATTTCCTTTGGAACAGAAACAACTGTTACAAGAGGCAATTTCTTATGTAAATACTTAATTTTTTCTACCATTTCATTAGTTGAATTAACATGGGTTAATATATAAACATTAAATTTTTTAGAATCACATATCTTCTTTATTTCATTTATACTATCATTAATTTCATCTGTTTCTTCTATTAATTTTTTCCAATCTGCATTCTTAAAAAATTCTCTTACTTTTTCCTCATCATTTCTATCAATATTTTCCTTTTTAAGTTCATCATATGACTTAGTCATAGTATCTAATATTACTCCATCAAAGTCTATGTATAATTGTTTCATCTTCTATCTCCTTCCATTTTGGTAACAACTTAAATTGCATTTTAGTTTTTAAAGTTGGGTGCATAAATTCTAGTTTGTATGCAAAAAGTCTTATTTGCTTTTCATTTTTTCTTCCGTATAACTGGTCTCCATATAAAGGATATCCTATATTACTAAACTGAACTCTTATTTGATGATGTCGACCTGTAATTAAATTTATTTTAACTATCGTTTTGCAATTAATGTGTCCTATGGTTTCATATTCTAACTCTGATAACTTAGCATTTTTATTATCTTTACTAGTTACAAAACTCTTTTTTAATTTTTCATCTTTATACAAGTAATTTACTAGTTTTCCTTTTTCTTTATTTAAATTGCCATCTAAAACTGCTACATAAGTTTTATTAAACTCATGTTTTTTTATTTGTTCATTTAATCTTTTAGCAGCCTTTGATGTTCTTGCAAACACCATTATTCCGCCTACTGGTCTATCTAATCTGTGAACAAGACCAATATATACGTTACCTTCCTTTTTATATTTTTCCTTTACATATTCTTTTACCATTGTAAGTAAATCTTTATCTCCAGTTATATCACCTTGGGATAACACGTTCGGCTTTTTTTCCACCACTATAATGTGATTATCTTCATATAATACATTTAAATTATTCATCTTCAAAAAGACCATATATCCCACATGGTAATATAAGATTACTATCTTTCATAGGAAGTCCTACCTCACCAGATGATATTTTTCCCTTATATTTTTTATCTAATGTCATATATAAAATATTTTCAAGTACCTTAGGTGACATACCAGTTGTATACGAATTTATTAAAAAGAACAACGGATTATCACTTAAAACTTCCATACATAACTTAATTAAAGGATATAAACTTTCTTCTATATTCCAAACCTCACCATTTGCACCCCTTCCAAATGATGGTGGATCCATTATAATAGCATCATACTTATTACCACGTCTTATTTCTCTTTTAACAAATTTAATAACATCATCTACTATAAATCTAACGTATCTATCTGTAAGATTAGAGGATTCTATATTTTCTTTTGCCCACAAAACCATACCACGTGATGAGTCAACGTGAACTACGTCTGCACCTGCATAAGCACACGCAACTGTAGCACCACCTGTATACGCAAATAAATTAAGCACCTTTATTTTTCTATTACTATTTTTTATTTTATCTATCATATAATCCCAGTTAACAGCTTGCTCAGGAAAAAGACCAGTATGTTTAAATCCCATTTGTTTTATATTAAATGTTAAATCTTTATACTTAACTTGCCAAGACGGCTTAACATTATTTATATTTTCCCAGTAGCCACCACCTTTATTACTTCTATGATATATAGCATCTACTTTTTTCCATTTATCTTCAAAACTTTTATCTTGCCATACTATTTGTGGATCTGGCCTTTCGAGAATATAATTTCCCCATTTTTCTAATTTTTCACCATTTGCCATATCAAGAATTTCATAATCATTCCATTTATTAGCTATTCTCAAAGCTATCACCTCTTAATTTATTTTAACATTTTTATCACATAAAAAAAAGATATATAAAATATCTTTTTAATTATTATGCAGAAGGCTGAGAAAATGTTATTTTTGATTGAAGACTCATCTTCATCATAATTTTTCCTCCAGTATCCGTACCATATAAAGAATTAATACCAAATCCAGTTAAATAATATGCACTAACACCTGCATCAAGTTTAGGGTCCCCATCTTCAGTGAAAAATTTAGCTGTTTGTTCTTCAGTCATATTAGTTGTACTGTAAACTGTACCATCTGTATCTTCTATTGCAAATGGCATATCGTATGTTGCTAGGAAATCAAGCGCACTAGCGCCAATTTGTAAACTTAATGAATCAGTATAGCATTCATCTGAGTCATATACATCATTACCATTATTATCTTTACATATTTCTCCACTATCATTATGATAATCATATGATGGGATTGCAGTAATACTTCCTGTATTTTTTACTTTTACTACAAAATATCTTCTTGCTCCAGGATATTTAAAACTTGCTTGGTAATTTATATTATTACCATTTACAGTACATGAATCATCATAATATGCATTTTCATCTACCCAAGTGACATCATTTGCTGTTAAATGTGCTTTAGCACTTTCTAATAAATTAGACGGAATCCCCTTCTCACATGTTGCAGTAACAGAAAAACCTCCTTCTGCTTTTGCAGTACCTGTAATATTTAGATTCTGACTAAATAATGCATAACCTGCTACCATTACTAAAAGAAGTGCTAAGCAT